>Ga0209416_1000204_pt1 | contig 64927 bp, 92 predicted proteins | sample RifGroF1_FD_184001 | JGI IMG/M metagenome (GOLD analysis project Ga0209416, IMG submission 184001) | Groundwater microbial communities from Rifle, Colorado, USA - Groundwater F1 (SPAdes) (version 2) | ecosystem: Environmental > Aquatic > Deep subsurface > Groundwater | place: Rifle, Colorado... | reverse complement strand
AAGTGGGAAATTCTTTTCGGAGAGCATGAGCTGGGCCTGACTATTTCAACTGATGTTTAATTAGTTGCTTATTAACTTCTGCTATTTAATCATCATTTAAAGGAGCTTACAAATGGGTATTATTACTACTAGTAATTTTGCAAAAGATCTGGTGCCTGGGGTCAAGACTTGGTTCGGTCAGAAATATAAAGAGTATCCGATTGAGTATTTGGACATTTTTGAAAAGGGTAACTCTACAAAGGCTTTCGAAGAGGAAGCTGGTGTAACTGGTTTCGGTCTTGCTGCGGTGAAGACTGAAGGTGCAGGGATTGCGTATGATGAGCAGGAGCAGGGCTTTGTTAGTCGCTATACTCATGTAACGTACGGCCTCGGGTTTATTATTACTCGGGAAATGTATGAAGATGGTATAGCTGTTACGGTTGCTCTGCGTCGTGCAAATGCTCTGGCCTTCTCCATTCGACAGACCAAAGAGATCATTGGAGCAAACATACTCAATCGGGCGTTTACTGCTGCTTATACTATGGGGACTAATTCTGATGGTAAGGAGCTTTGTGCTACTGATCATCCAAATAAGTCCGGTGGTACGTGGCGGAATGAACTTGCGACTGCTGCAGATCTTAGTGAGGCTGCTCTCGAGCAGGCATGTATTGACATTGCTGCATTCACTACTGATCGTGGGCTCAAGATTGCGATTATGCCCCAAAAGTTGATCATCCCCACGGCTCTTGAGTTTGACGCTATGCGGATTCTCGAATCTATTGGACAGTCCGGCAGCGCAAATAATGATATCAATGCAATTCGGGCATCGAAGAAGTTTCCGCAGGGCATTGCTGTGAATCATTACCTGACTGATAGTGATGCATGGTTTATTAAGACCAACTGTCCTGATGGCCTGAAGTATATGGAAAGGCGGCCGGATGCGTTTGGAACTGAGAATGACTTTGATACGGAGAATGCAAAGTTCAAAGCGACTTTCCGTGGTTCGTTTGGTTGGTCTGATCCGCGAGGTATTTTTGGATCACCTGGTGCTGCATGATAACTTGGTGTTCATAAGTGAACGGTCAAGACTAAATTTTAATACTGGCGTTGGAAGGCCCCAATCTTCCAACGCTACTCTAAGGAAAGGGTGGTAAAATGGGAAAATATTCTTTTGGTAAAACTGGTCCGACTTTTGAAGGTAATGCAATCTTTCCTGCTTTCGCATCAGTAACTACTACTGCTACACCTGCATCAGGTTCCTGTGCAGTTCAATTTGCTTTCAAAGATGTTTCTGGTAATGCTCTTACGGCTCCGGTATCTGGATTGCTTTACTTAAGTGAAGTAGCTACTGGACTAACAATTGATTTAGCTGATACGACTTTAGCTGTCTTGACTAATGGTGCACTTAAGAATCTTGGAAGTGCAGGTCCGAGCTTGTTTACGACTACTGCGGCCGGATTATTGGGACTGACTATTACTGCTGTTGCCGATGATTATTGGGTTGTTTTTATTAAGCCTGATGGTTCCTTATTGATATCTAGTGTTTGTACTGTTAGTTAATAGGTGATATTATGGCTGATGCAATAACTTCACAAACAATTTTCGATGGAGCGAAAAAATCTATTTTAAAGTTTACTAATATTTCTGATGGAACAGGTGAGTCTGCTGTTGTAAAAGTTGATGTTAGTACATTGGTAGATGCTCCAACTAAAGTAACTATTAATAAAATTTGGTTTACTACTGATGGTATGGCAGTACGAATGCTTTGGGATGCTACAACAGATGTTCTTGCATATGCTATTGCAGCAAATCAAACAGGCTTTTTGGATTTTTCTGATTTTGGTGGTATTAAAAATAATGCTGGAAGTGGTGTTACTGGAGATTTGTTATTTACTACGGTAGGCCATACTGCTGGAGATTCTTATTCAATAATTCTTGAAGTAAGTAAAATTTAAAAATTCAATTTAGGTGAGATATGGCAACGTATAATAAATTTCAGGATTTTGCAGAGCAGTTGGCAAAGGGGAAGCATGATTTTTCAGCACATGTTTTCAAGATTGCCTTGACTAACGTCGCTCCAGTCAACACTCAAGTATCTTTTGATGCGGTAACTAATCATGCTGCTCCTGCAGCGGCAAATGGTTATACTCCTACAGCTACGACGATTACTACGTCTGAAGCTAGCGGTACGATGACCATCTCTGGAACGCAGGTTGTCTTTACTGCTACATCTGGTGGTATAGGCCCGTTCAGGTATGCGATCCTGTATAATGATACTGCAACCTCTCCAGCTGATGCACTTATTTCTTGGTGGGATTATGGATCGTCTATTACATTAGCTGATACTGAAACCTTCACGGTCAAGTTTAATAATGCCTCTCCTGGCACGATCATGACCATCGCCTAATATGGCATCCTCGACCCGTAATCCTACCGCTTCAGCCAGCATAGTCACTGGCTGGAGCAATGTCTCCAATGTTTATAGCTCTAATGATCTGAGAGCTACAGCATCGCTGACTACTGCCATTATGGCAGCGACTGGATTCGGATTCTCAATTCCTGTTAGTAGTACAATATTAGGTATTGAGATTGTTACTGAGTATCAAGGATCAGGAAATAACACTGCTCGTCGAGAGCTGACTGTTCAACTCACCAAGGATGGTTCAGCAGGCGTCGGCACGGCATCAGCATTCTCTGCAACTGTAGCAAATACTGATCAGACATTCACTGTTGGCGGAGAAGCAGATCTTCTTGGTAACACTCTTACTGCTTCTGAAGTCAATGCTTCGACCTTTGGAGTTCTGCTCAAGCCGTCTAATGTTGGTAGTTATGCTCGTTCAGTAGATCATGTTTATTTAGTAGTATATTACGAATCTCCGGCAATGAATGCTGAGCCTGTGGCTCAAGTTATTTCAGGTGCATTAGGTTCGGTAATTAGATTAGCTAATGTTACTGGTAATCCAGGTGCAATGGCACTTACTGGTGTTGATCCGATACTTAGCAAAGATAGTAACATCTCAGTAGGGACTGAGAGTTATGTTGTAACTGGAGTTGATGTTTCATTCGAATTAGGAGTTGCAGAAGCTGGAGATAATGTTCTTACTGATTCTACAGGGGAGGATATTACTGATAGTACTGGTGATCAAATCCTTACTGGTGGGCCATATGATTTAGTTGCTGCTTTAGGTTCTATAGAAATAACTGGACTTGCTGTAGAGTTTGAGAGATTTAAAGAAATCTCTGCTGATCCTGGTGAGATTCTTGTTGTAGGAATAAGTGCTGAATTAACATATGTATCTTCAGTAATTACTGATAGTGTTCTGTATGATTCAGATGGCAATGCTATTCTGGATAGTGATGGAGATTGGATACTAACAGATGGTCCGTACATATTACCTGTAATGGTATTTAGTGTAGTAATTACAGGATTAGAAGTATCGTTTGAAGTAGTATCAGGATTTAATTTAGAATCTGGAGAGCTCTTAATTGGAGATTTTCCTGCAAGTATTTTTGCAGAGAGAAATCTATCAACTGCTCCTGGAGCAAATAATCTTTCTGGATCTGCAGCAACAATTACTAGTGTTCGTAAAGGAGAATTTGATACTGGTGTAATTACATTTACAGGAATATATGCAGAATTTTCTATATTTGCTGGACAAATTTCTTACCCTGGTGAAATTCTAGTTACAGGCTTTTCTCAGTTTGATAATATTCTTCGGGATGATTTAGGAGATCCAATATTAGATTCTTTAGGGAATTTAATATTCACAGATGCTCTTGTATATGCATTACCTGGATCAATAGATATTACTGGTACAGATAGTACAAGTGTAATTGTAAGGCAGATTGTAGCCTTACCAGGAATTGTTGCAATTACTGGATTATCAGTAGATTTTGTTAAGACTTTTACATCTACTGCTGATGTAGGTTCAACACAGATTTCAGGAAGGACTGCTACTACAGTAGTAGATCGGACACTCTATACAGAGTCTACTGCATATAGTTTTTCTGGAGTTAATGCCACTTTAAGCAGGCAGGTAAATGATCTTAACGCAGTTTCTGAAACAGTAGTCATTACTGGGCAAGAAGCCACCGCTAGGACAACTTATGTTATAGCAGCTTTATATGGTCCATATGACATTACAGGCTATGTAACTGAGTTTGACTTAACTGCTGCAGAACAAATTCTTCAAGCCAATTCAGATAATACAGTAATAAATGGCTTAGATATAGTCTTTAGTAGATCTTGGGAATTATCTTCCGGTACATTAAGTGTTTCTGGTCAGGATGCATCTCTGACTATAGATAAGATTCTTACTACTACGGCTGGAGAGATTACTACCAGTGGTGTAAGTGTAACTGAGACTTTATCTAGAAGTTTTCCTATAGATTCTGGAGTAGTACAAGTTTCAGGGTCTACTTCTGCTATAACTACTACAAGAACAGTTCTATTAAATAGCGGAACATTATCTACATCAGGAAGTATTTCTAATATAGCTGCAACTAGAGTGCTTATATTAGGTCCAGCTGCTACTAGTCTAGTAGGATATATTGCTTCAACTAATGTTGGACGAGTACTTGATGCAGCATACGGAACAGTTATACTTAGTGGTTATGCTGTTACAATTGTAACATCTCATGTTATAGAAGCTTTATCAGAAAGCTATATAATTGAAGGCTATGCAGTTGATTTTGATCTAATTACTGCTGAGAAAATTGTATATGCTAATCCTGGTATCATATTTATATCAGGAGAATTGATTGGAGTTGATCTGTCTGTTTTTGCTGGTTCTGAAAGTTTCAGTATTTCAGGACAGATTGCAACTTTAGCCTCAGGTTTATCATTAATTGCTGAAGCTGGAGAAGTAGTAACTAGTGGTGAAAATACAACTTTAACAATAACTAGATCTTTACATAGTGATAATGGCTCTATAGCAATAACTGGAATACCTGCTTCTGTAATTGTAGCTAGAGCTGTTGAAGCTGCTTATAAGGCTGTAGGAATTACTGGAGTTGATGGTTCATTAGTTGTTGGAACATTTACTGATTTTAGTGCAGATTCAGGAAATTATACTTCTGCTGGTGTTGAAGCTTTTTCCATACTTATCAGAGCATTAATGGCAGGAGATGGCTCATATACTACCAGTGGTTATGTTGCATATAACGGCTCTGCAAGTCTAATTCCAGCTGTAAATCAAAGATACTTAGTGGATTCATCTTCTGTACGTCTTATTGATGCAATTGATTCTCATAGAGAAATTATGGATGTAACACCTATTAGGATTTTGGAACTCTTATGATAGCTATAACTGTATATCTTGATAGAAACGATCCTAAGGATATTGTTATAATGGGGCCTAATGGTTTTATAGATTTGACCAATATAACTCAGGTAGACTTAGTTCGTGAAGGTTGTGGGCTTACAATATCTTCAGCAGTTCCTGCTCAAGCATCAATGTTTGATTGGAGTATTGGTAGTGGAATTCTTCGACTTAATTTAGGCACTCTTGATATAGATCCTGGAATTTATACTTTTTATGTTATTTTATATGATGCTGGTTGGCCTTTAGGAATACCTTGGAATAAGATTACTATTTCTTTTTTAGATATTTGTCCTACAACTTAATTTCTATATTACATTTTGTAATAAAACAACAATTAGAAAATTGGTGGTGGAATGAGAAAACTCTTAGTGATAAGTTTGTTGTTGTCCTTGACAGCTTGTGCTGGAAATCAAAATAAAATGACGGATATGCCTCTCAAAGCTCCACAGTCCAGTTATGCTACGAAGACTACACCTGTTGCTGGTGACAAGGTTCTTATCGTAGACTCGGAATCGGCACCTCAGTGGCAGACGAAGAATGTTCTATTCTCTGCATTCGGCAGTGGCACACCAGGAGGATCGGATACTTATGTCCAGTTTAATGACGGCGGAGTTTTCGGCGGCGATGCCGGGCTGACCTATAACAAGACCACCGATACCCTCAGCGTGACCAAACTCGCTACCTTGGCGGCTGATGGGTACAGGACATCCGATCTGCCAAACAATACAGCCATTTCCCCACAAGGTGGCGGAATTGAAGAGATTTATAATGAGGCAGGGGCGGTCAAACTCGTTGAGGGAGATATTGAGTTCCACGTTTTGGGGGTCCATAAAACAGCGACAACGAGCACAGCAACAAGTTATACCATCGGTACCGACTCACCGGATGAGGCTTACGGTGGCACAGTATATGTAACTGCAACTTCAACCATTACAGCCCCTGCCGTCTTGTCGGGAATGAATTTTACGGTTGTCACCATCGGAAATATCGTCGTCAGCCTGGACGTAAATGCAGCCGATAAAATGATTTTGGATGGGGTTACGCTGGACGATGGAGATAAGGCAACCAATACCAGTGCGGCAGGAGACACGATCACCTGCCAATACTACTCGGCGGATGGGTATTATTGCTGGTCTGGGACGGTACTCGGAACGCATTGGACGGACACAGGAAACTGATATGAAAAAACTCATACTGGTATTGATTTTATTGCTGATTCCGGGGCTGTCATTTGCCGGCAGTCAGCAGATCATGAGTGTCATAGGAATGGCGAAGGGGCAAGGAGGCGGCGGCGCATCCTGCATGTCCGGCACCTATCTTTTTGCGTGGGACGGTAGTCACACATCAGGCACTGATTATGGCTGCAATGGTAGCGGGACTGAAGTAGATGGCACGGTAGTGGGGGCGCTCGACATTGGAACCGATTATGGTGAGGGATCTCCCGATATCGGCATCAAGGGAGACGCAGTAAACGAGTACATCACATGGCCGAATAGTGGCGGGGTGCCTCTTGATATCAATGGAGTACAGACGGTTTGGGTGAGGGTGTATGTAAACGCTACTCCACTAGGCAACACTATCCTTTTCGCGGCCAATTATGACGCGACAAATTATCTGAAAATAGCCGTAAATAGTACGAGAAACATCGTCGGATATCATCGGATTGGCGCAGCATCTATGTCAGCATATGGGGATGTTGCCATAACAGCCGGGACATGGATTGATATTGCCTACACGTGGGATAGACCGAACCGGGACCACTCCGTGAACTCTGACGGGACGTGGGATGATGATTATGACGAATTATCAGCGACCGACGGACCCTCGTTGACATCGGTCTCTGTTGGCCCTCGGGGAGAGTTTTCGATGACTGCCGGTGACTATGTGCAGGTGACCAAATTTGCAATACTGAATGGTTGGCAGGCGGCAAAGCCGTGGTGATAAAAATGAGAAAAATACAATTATTTACTACATTGCTCCTTCTAACATTGTACTCTTCAGCCTTTGGCCTAGGAGGGGATGGCTCTACTTGCGATCCTTCGACTGTGAACTGGGGGAGTTGCACGCTCCAGGAGGTCCCGTTTGCTGCCGATGTCATATACACTGTCAATGTAGATGGGGGGAACTACTCAACCCCATACCAGGCGAACCAGGCGAACACTCGATATATTCTGCAAGGAAATATCACCGCGGATTCAACAGCGATATCTGTGTCCGCAAATTACGTGGTCATCGACCTAAATGGCTACTCAATCACGTATAACAACGTCAATCCAGGCGAAGGAGTGACCTTCGGGGCATGGAATAAACATCATATTTCAATTCGTAACGGGTCAATTATCCAAGGCACAGCCATGTCTGAGGGCAATGAATACGGCAGGGGGAATAACCCTATCGGGACTTACAGCACAGACCTCGCAGGCACTAGATCAGCAGATAATATTCACGTTGCGAACCTATATGTAAAATATGGGGGTAGGGATGTTGGTGGAATTATTTGCTCAGGGAGTTATGGATTGTATGAGCAGAATACAATAGAGGATACCTACGAGTTTGGCACCCTCAAGAATCGGATGCAGGGGTCTGAGGCTCTGACAGGAGCAAAAAGCGCATCAAGCGCTACCGGGTCGGTATACCGAAATAACACTATTGTCAACACCAGACATCGAGGGATTGTTACTGGCAATAACGCCGAGGTGTATGGCAACCATATCACTATCCGGTCAATTGCCACAAATTCGTCTGGCGTGGGGCAATATGAGGGATCGAATATCTCCATACACGATAACACCATAATTGGGCGAGGCGAACACCCTATTGGGGTTGGGACCGGAGGGGGAACTGGCAATCATGACGTGGTAATCTATGAAAATATCATGGATATGCAAATTACAGCACTAGGGGTTGAATACGGAAGCCAATACCTGAACGATCCGAGTGCCACTTATCCAGGCAATTCAGCGACAGGGATACGGCAAACCTGGAATGCCTATGACACTGTAGCTTATAATAATCAAATCACCGTTGTTACCGACAACAGATACACTGGCACATACTCTCCAACAGGGGCAACCGCATACATAGATGGCGGCGGAAAAGGACTGTTTATTGGGGCGTATGTTCAGGGCATGGTCGCCACGTTCTCGAACAATACCATTTCCGTAACTGGCGATGGATCTGATACAATCGGGATAACATGTTCTGCGAATAGTTCTGATTCTCTATTTGTGCTCAACAATACCGTCACATCCAGCGGGTATAATCTGGTATTGGGTGACAGTTATAGCCGGTGTAATGGCTACCCATTATTCAGTGGCAACACGTTTATAAAGAGCGGCTCGGATGTAGATTACCGGACATACGCCAACACCTATAACACGACCGGCAACAACTCCCAGGCCAGGGTAGTCGGCAGTATCTATCAAGGCGGTGCGGCAGCAGACTCTTATTCTTTCCTCCCGGCAAGCAGTGGAATAACGGATGTTTATTTCGGTGCAATCGTGACCGAGGAGTATCGCTACAGCTACCGGCTACACGACAATAACAATACCAGCCAGACATTGCTGACAGAAACGTTTGACCCCACCATAACTTTGGCATACGCCAATCCAGGAAGCACACCTGACCCAGTATGTGATTTTGGTCATCCTGATTTATGTTTGACACAAGAAACTTGTGAGGCAGTGTCGGGGTTGTATTGGTGCGACGGGGCCTGCCAGGTTGGGGAATGTGCTGTAATTGGACCGCAATCTCGCGGCACGGTGCCGCTGGGAAATATGCAGTAATAGGGGAAATGATATGAAAAAAGCATTGATAGCGATTATTGCATTAGGTTTTTTAACAGGGTGCGCGGCACCGATCAAGATCAGCCAAACCGGAACAAGCGGAGGAAAGCCCGAGGCAAGTGTTCCTGGTGGTAATGTGATCAACATCTCCGTCATAGTGACTAAAAAAGAGGATATGGCTGAGGCTGTGGAGGTCTTGGGAGACGCGTTCAACATCCTTCCTGGGTTAGCCGATGAAGCTGCCAGGAAGATACCTGATGTACCGGATGAGGAGGTGGCTGAACCAGAAGGGCCTGATGAGAATACTCTGACTGACGGCCAGGGTGATTTCGAGGAGAGCTAAGATGCCAACCTGTCCGAAATGCAAACATACATGGACCGACACACCACCTCCCGCAGGCCTGAAACCTTTTCCTTATACAGTAAGCTGGGAAAATGATTCAGATCAGGGCAACGGCGCGGCATGTATCCTTTTCAGGACTTTGAAAGATACTGATGTTGTGGCCGTCACAGTCAATAATGAGGTGGCACGGAAGGGGAAATCATATAAGGGTTGCCCGGTGTTTCTCATGTCAAAGTCTGGCCCTCAATATGTCCGACCATTGAAGATGGTTATTAAGATGGCCAGCGGCGCCAACTACTCGTTTATTTCTGGGGCCACTACACCTGGCACACCGGATAAACCTTCCGAGGGCTACACCCACAGCGCGACCTATACCAGTTACGGTGTTCGCAACGGCGGGCGGCAAGCATGGAGGATTCCAAAGAGCGGGAAAGATTTGGGGGCGGGACCGATCAAGTTTACCTTCTCAAGTGGCAAGACTTTCATCATTAAAAACCCATTGAAGAACTGCCGGGATCAAGAAAACTGCAGCCGAAACTCCAAGGCGGCCATGTATGGATTTGTCTATAAGCCGGGCATAGGACCGAACGGCGAAGGCGATAACGACACCGGAACCAGTCATGGGGGTATTTATTTGCATGCTCCTTACAAAGATACCAGCAAAACCGTGACGATGCAATGGTGACCTGCACACACTGCGGGCACAGATACACCGGTCCAAGATGTCCAATATGTAATTATTCAAACGAAGATTGCGACTGAGGTTTATCTTTACTTCCTGGAGGGAGAGATGAGGGTGATTGCAGAAATAAGTTTACATATGATGGATAAGGATGAAAAAGGAATTCATGGAGTTAAAGATCGATACTGTGATATGAGTAATCCATGCTTTTCTTTCGATTACAACGGCCGAGCTGGCGACACGTGCGAGTGGTTCAAAAAACTCCCAACCGGAGTGAAGGTGTGTACAAAATGAACTTTGTCGAGATACCTTGCTGGGGAGCGAAACTTACTGTTCCGGATTTCCTGGAACCTATCTGGCCGCACGATCTGCCACCAGAAGCGTGGCCAACATTCCTCGGCGCTGGCAGTGGCTGGGGAGATAAGATAGTTCCTGACCGTTTTGGGAAAGTTTATCTCAATCCGGCCGGCCTTTGTCATGACGTTGAGTGGGCCTGCTCGACCAAGAACTTGTCTGCTTTCTTAGGAGCTAATGGAAGGTTTTTTCTGAACTGTGTCTCACTCATCCATGCCGCTGACTTGGACGTCTGGCCGAAGATAAAACTTATGCTGACAGTGAGTGGTTTGTATCTGACTGCGGTCAGTACTATTGGAGTGGTATTTTTCTCGTGGTTCTCCACGAATCGTTCCGAGGATATTGATCCGCTGTGGAACCCAGTTGTACAGCACCGACTGGGGCGACTGATCGAGGCTCGAAAAAAGTATTATGAACGACCTGATGAAAGACACATGAACAGCGAGGACGCACTTTACGATAAGGGAGATTTAGATGGTTGAGACGAGCGGTTTCTTGGCTCTTGCCGCTGTAGTCGGAATTTTGGTAGGGTGGGGACTTTCATTAATTAGCTTGGGAAGTAAAATTCAAAGAGAAAAGGAGTCGATAGCCAGGAATAAGGAGCGAGTGGATGAGCAAGATAAAAAAATCTCAGAACTTACTCAGAAGCTCGATGATCTCAACGTAGCACGAGCGTCGATCTCGCAGCTGAATTCGGAAATGGGAGCACATGCTAGCGACATCGCTGAACTCAGGGCGGCAATTAAAGATGTTCTTGATCTCTTCAAACTCGCTGATGGTGAGCCTCGGTTTATTACCAGACCTGCTTGTCTGGGTATGCAGCAGAATTGTCATGAACTCTCCACTGAGCGCGACATTGCCAGTAAAGTGAGATTTGGTAATTTGGAAAAATCAATATCCGACTTGAAGGATGCCCAGGAAAGTAACTTGGCACTACTCATTAATGAAATTCGCAAGGTACAATTATGATACTTAAAGATGGCAAAACAGAAACTAGAGACACACGATGTGGTCTTATTTTTCAGCCAGATCCAACTGCACCGAACCTTCTTTCTATGGCTGCACCAGATGGTGGTATAGACCTTAGTGAACGAGAGCTAATTAGCAAGTATCGAGTTAAGAAGTTTAGTGATCCTGGACTTAATCAACGCAAGTGGAGTGCTTGTGCTGGTTTTGGGTTTGCTGCTTTCCTTGAGCATGAACCGAACATTTGTTCGCTTGGAGATGAGTGGGCTTTGCAGTTTTATTTCAGAGTACAGGACAATGATCAATGGCCTGGATCTGAACGACCTGGATCGAATCCTATTAGCTATGGAACGTCTCTCGCTGCTACTATGCAGACCGCCAAGAAAGAGGGATTGATTGAATCATATTGCAGGGCTAAAACAGTTGATGAAGTTATCCGAGGTATTGCTTATTATGGTAGTGCAGTTCTTGGACTGGCGTGGACAGATGGAATGATGGAGCCACGAGAGGATGGATTGAGTGTTCCGACTGGTGGCGTAGTTGGGGGACATTGCACAGCAGCTACATTTGTTAATTTGCATCAGCGTTTGATTGGCGGACCTAACTCTTGGCCGAATTGGAATCTTAGGCGGAAAGGTTATTGGATTATGAATCTTGATGACTTTGCTGAGGTACTTAAGAATGGAGAATGTGTGTTTGCCAAGAAAGTGTTAGGGATACATATATGAGTAAAGATAATTAAATGAAAATTTCTGATATTTTACAAGTTGTAATTTATCCTGGATTAGCTTTACTTCCAAAGCAAATGACTTCTCCTGCTGCAATAGCTATGTTATTAACAATAGGCTTACAGGAATCTAGATTTATTTATCGTCGGCAAGTTGGTGGTCCAGCAAGAGGTTTTTATCAGTTTGAGAAAATGGGTGGAGTAGCTGGAGTTTTGCAGCATTATCAAACTGGCATGATTATCAAAGGAGTTCTTGATAGGCTTCAATACGATAGGAGTGTTTCTACAAGTTACTTGGCTATCGAACATAATGATGCTTTAGCTACTGCATTTGCTCGTTTATTGTTATGGACATTACCAGACACTCTGCCTCAAAAAGATGACTATGAGAAATCTTGGGCACAATACATCGAAGCCTGGAGACCTGGCAGACCACATAGGCAAACTTGGAATAATTTTTATAGACAAGCATGGGAGATTTTTGAATAATGTCATATAAACCTGGTGATTATTTAGTAATTTGTGATCAATGTGGATTCCAGCGTTATGCATCTGAATGCAGAATGACTTGGGATAAGTTGTTTGTTTGTGCTGATACTTGTTGGGAAGAGAAGCATCCACATTATACTGATCCGAAACCGTTAGGTGAGAAACAAAGTGTTCCAGTGCATAGACCTGAACCTGAAGAAAATTTTATAACTACACCAATAACGCCAGATGATTTATAAGGAAAATTATGGCTACTTTTTCATCACTAATAGATAAAGTAAATATTCTTGTTGATAATCCTGCAATATTTGATTATTTAGGGGGCTTTATTAATAGGGGAGTTTATGAAATTGCTGGTGGATTGCCTTCGTTGCTAGATGGAATTGAGAATCCATTACCAAATTCACTTACTTCACCATTGCCAGAATTGTTTACTATAGGTACTGTAAATACTTCAACTATAGCTGCTTATGTAGCGATGCCTACTAATTTTCATAGAGATTTGCAATTAGCAGTTTCATCTACTGGAAGTGAGATTAATATAGCACATTCATTTATTGAGTTTGCAGAAACTTATCCGTTATTAAATAAGTCTGGTAAGATTTCTGAAATAATTGAACATGGAAGAAAGTTATATTATCAAGGAATTCCTACATCTAGTGCAGCGGTAACATTACATTATTATAGAAAGCCAGTTAATATGGTTAATGATGCTGATACTCCAGATGGAATTCCAGAGCATTTGCAAGAAGCGCTCCTAGTTAATTTTGGTGTGTGGAAAGCATACGAAAGACTTGAAGATGATAAAGATGATGAAATGAAAAATATGCTTAAATATAAAAGATTTTTCCTTGAAGCTATGAGAACATTGGAACTAATGATTCCGTCATATACTCGTGGATTAATGCTCAGGTAAAGGAGATAAAAATGAAACTTGCACTTGGGCCTTTTAAGGGCATGAATAATCGTGCGGAAGATTATTCCTTGCCAGTTAATTCAGACGATTCAAACGCAAGAGTTAGAAATGCTGTAAGTGTTGATTTTACTAATGCAGGTAAAATCAAACTGCGGAATGGAAGCACAAAGAAATGTAGTGGTCTTAATATGAAATATGGTTTTTCTTGTTCACAAGGTCAGTTTGTAGTTGATGGAACGGTACTTAAAAAAGTTAATACTGATTGGACAACAACTGATATTTCAGGTGGAATACTTGGTGATACTTTTGCTCATTATGAACATAACAATGAGTTGTTTTTTAGTGATGGTTTGAGAGGAAAAAAGATTTTAAATGGTACTGCACAGAATTGGGGCATGAGTAATCCACCTGCTCCAGTAGTTTATTCTTCTACTGGAATATTTGGTGCAGGAGTTTATTTATGTTGCCTGACTTTTTATGATGCACTTGGTAATGAATCTGGAGCAAGTGACATTGTTTCAGTTTCAGTGACAGAAAATAGTAGTATTGTTTTCACTAGTCTTCCATCTTCTAGTGATAGTCAGGTTATTGGAATACGATTGTACATGACTACAGCGAATGGTCAAGTCTTTTATCAGTGTGGAGATGTTGCGATTGGAACGCTGAGTTATTCAGTAACACTAGCTTATGATGGTGAAAAGGTTCTTGAAACATTATTCATGACAAAACCACCTGCTGGACAAATTATTCGAGAACATAATGGTAGACTTTTGATTGCAAAAGATAATTTGCTTTATGTAACTGAAGCATATTCAACTGATCTTGTTTCACAATTAAGTAATAGTGTTTTTCAATTCAGCAATGACATAACTGTTGTTGAGCCAGTAGATGATGGTGTTTGGATTGTTGCTGATAAGACTTATTTCTTTGCTGGTAGTGGGCCTGAGAATTTTCGGCAATTAACCAAACTTGAATATGGTGCTGCTCTTGGTACAGGTCAAAAACATGCAAACGGAAATGTATATTGGTTTTCAACGCGAGGTTTAATAATGGCAGGAAATGGAGGAGAAATAAAAAACATGCAAGAGAATCAAGTAGCACCAGATTATAGTGATAAAGGAGCTATGCTGATTAGGGAAGAAAATGGAATAAAACAAGCAATAGCAAGTCTTAAAGATTCATCAATGTCATCTATGGCAGCAAGTAGTTGGATAACTGCAGAACAAATTCGGAGAGCATAATGGAGATACAAAAAATAGGGTTTGTTTATACCATTGAACGCCTTGGACCTGACGGAGATGTTTTGTCGGTGCAGCAAGTTCATAATATAATGCCAACTGTGGAGCTGAATTACATGCTCGCAGCAGCGTTTACTGGAGGATCGCAATATGCAACCTGGTATCTAGGCTTGTATGGCAATAACTACCAACCGATTGCTACAGATACAATGGTTGAGATGATAGCTGCTTGCGGTGAGGTCAAGTCTTATACAGGTACAGCACGACAAGCCATTACGTTTCCAGCTGTTGCCAACGCGACATTGACTACGCTTGCCGATCCAAACATTTTTGAATTTGCTGCTGGAGTAACAGTCAGAGGAGCTTTTATTTCTTCGTCTCCAACATGGGATGGAACTACTGGAGTGTTCTGTTCAGGAGTTCTGTTTCCGTCTCCTGAAATAATCAATTCTAACGGTGGAGCCTTACGTGTCCCTGTTGGCTTCGCACTGGTGGGGTGATATATGAGCTTTTCAAATGCAGCAGAAGATTTGATTGTTACCTTTATGTTTACTACTACGGCAGTTACCAGACCAACGGCATGGTTTGTCTCTTTACATACAGATGATCCAGGAGAGACAGGAGCTAATGAGGTTGTAGTCGGTACTGATGCAGATTATATACGGAAGGCTATTACTTTTGACGATCCAGTTGTAGGGACGGGAATGTGCCTGTCCGATTTGGCGGCCTCTTGGACAGTTGCAGCAGGTTCAGCAGGGTACACAGTTACACACATAGGGATATGGAGCGCGGCAACAGTCGGTACTTTTTACATGGCCGGTCCCCTTCTTCCCAACAGACCCCTTGTCGCTACACAGGTCCACTCCCTTAACATTGGCGAGGTAATCGCCGCAGTCAATTGAGGTCATAATGAAATTATCAACGGCAGCACAGGATCATTTTAATGTTACTGGGGATACTGAAGCATTGATTAATGGTAAAGTCATCAAGATCTATGGATCTACTGTTTCTCTTGCAGAAGCATTGACATTTGTTCCTGCAACAGCAGGAGCTTCTATCGGGTCGGCAACATTGCTCTGTACCGTGTCTCTCAATGGGGCAGGGACAGGGGTTAATCTTGCCACGACTTCTTCAAGTGGAGTTATCGCTAAGGCATCCGCAGAGGTATGGCAGGGTGACTATGTGGCTACCGGATATCCGTCATTCGCGCGGATTGTTGACGCGGCTGACGCCGGCGGGGTTGCTACCACAGAGAAACGCCTTCAGTTGACTGTCGGGACTGTCGGCAAGGAGATGATTATCTCCACCGCACTCAAGACCCTCGGCGACACCCAGCGGATTGACGCTGCTTTCTTTGGAGTTCCTGCGGAGTAAAGGATGATCATTTCTTTATCTAGTTCCAATTTTGCAGCAAGTTGGGATTCTATAGCATGGAATGGAAATGTTTTCTGTCTTGCTTCTAGTTTCGACTTTAGTAACATTTTTTCAATATCATCAGATGGTGCGCAATGGGCAAATGTAACACTGCCCGGGACCTCTAGTTTTACATCTACAGCCTGGAATGGATCAGTCTTTTGTTCAGGTAGTAAAGCAACAATGGTTATGACCTCGCCAGATGGAGAAGCATGGACCCAAAGGGCGTTCCCTGTCGATATAAACTGTTCCGTTGTTCTCTCGGTAGATGGGGTTTTTTATGCAATAGGTGGTGATACAGTTGCAGTGTCTACCATGCTTCGGTCGGTAGATGGAATAACATGGACTCAGCACAGTCTTCCTGCATCAATGTCTTTGTATGGGGCTACTTGGAATGGAAGTATATTCTGTGCGGTTGGAGCTAATAGGATAGCGACATCTTCTAACGGAACAACCTGGAGTTATACTGCTGCTCCTTCTGGACTGACATACAAAAAGATAGTTTGGAATGGTACAATCTTTTGTGCTCTCTCAAACTATCTTAAATCTGGTTACCAGCATAAATGTATAATCTCTACTGATGGTGTTGCGTGGACAGAGGTTGTTCTTCCAACTCCTTCATCTGGGTCATGGGCATCCATCGCGTGGAATGGGACTGTTTTTTGCATTATCGCGTATAACTCAAATTCGTCCGCCACATCATCTGATGGAATAAATTGGACGCTTACGACGCTGCCAATATCTACATCATGGTCTGAAATATTTTGGAATGGTGAGATATTCTTGGCTATTTCCAGAACTGTTTATACGGCCACATCTCCCGATGGAACGTGGCAAGATTATGACCTTGCTCCACCAGTATTTTGGACGAACTTTTCTGGACAGACTGAGATTGCTGAATGATTACCTTCGACGGCGACCGCAGCCTGAAACGCAGATGGTTTGCTAAGAAGAAGCTCGCACAGATTAAGGAGATGGATATTCCTTCTGCTTGTCCGGTATGGGATGGGTTCAGATTTAAGGTATGGCAACTCAGTAAAGACCTAAACGGCGGCAAAGTGACAGCTCCAATGGGCGCGGTTGTAGCCTGCTCGACACAATATGGAATTAAGATTGCAGTAGCAGATTATTGGGCAGGCGGATTCAATCCAGCCCAAGACTTGTATGTGATGTTCAAGGACTTGGGAATTGCCGGGGAGTTTACTACGTTCTTCGATGGGCAGATTCCGATAGAAACAGGGTATTATCCTGTTAAGTTCCTGCCTGCGGTGAACCAGTCTTACTTCGGACTGCTCAACGGAGATACCACCTACTCAGGAACAGTCCTTGTCACTGATTATTCTTGTTCTCCCGTCCTGCTTCCTTTTCACGGGGAAACTTTCAACATCATTGTCTCCGACTCGATGAAGTACGACCTTGCTGATGATGGGACATTCGACTGGTGGAGGCAGGTCTTTGAAAAAACCGCTTCGTTCTATATTTCAAACGGGAGCCAGGCAAGCCGGATAGACTGCGTTGCCAAGCATATTGAATATGCGGATGCTTATACCCCCTGGCGGATCTACCAGAAGACCGGGGATGATAGATATACCACCTTTCACAGTGCATGGATTTATGACTTTGTTGGTGATCCTTTGAGAAAGGCCGTAGGCTACAGCATCGACGTTGACTTTGGGATGCAAGACACTATCCACTTCAGCGAGATACTGAACGACTCCATGCCCGAAGCACTGCGGAATATTCTCAGCAACTCGGTGAATGACGGATCATGCGAACCGCTTGGGTCTTATGCTTTTGAAGGTACGTTTTTCCATGCCGTCAACGCTTCTTGTCATGTGTTTTCGTCTGGGTCGGAAGTTTGCGAAGCATCAGTATATTATGACGATAATCCAGATGAAGAGAAGTGGAGGCTGTTCTATTCGATGACAGTCGGAGGGAATGTGCATTTGGTAAATTCAAATCAGTTCATGCCTTTGCTTGTTGACCTCGCTATTGTGACAGTTTCAGGTGACTGGTTCAACGCTAAGAGAATGTTTGAGCAGGTTGCTGGTGCATATCCGAATGTCAATTTCACAGTGCCCTACGATTCAGTAATGTTCCACGATCATGCAGGAATTATTTATACTTGGACCAGAAAGTATGGTGCGGTTAAGTTTACTCCTGATGGACTGTATATAGCAACTGTTCTTGTTCCTACTTCTGTATCTGAAGAAGAGGGCGTAAGACCAGATATTACTTATGCAGGACTATTCGAAGATACGCATCTTTATTTATGTATTAGCAACAAGGTTAAGATTGGCGTTAGAGCTGTACATTATGGATCCCCATTCACTGGCTGGACCATCTTGCCTGAATGTTCTGAAGGAGTAGAACTTATCAATGTGCGTCCTTGTATAGTTACGCCTGAACGAATATTTCTGCTAGGTGTGGTCAAGCATACGATTGAGGAAATTATTGATGGAGTTCCGACAGAGGTGGAGAAATACGCTTTCGCCTCACTGAACTGGACTGCAGCAACTGACGAAGAAGATGCAAGCACAGAACCCTGGCGAGTAATGGGAGAACTGCCATTCCCGGTCGGAGATGCTGATAACTTTGCCATTGGGCTCTACGGTGATGACCCAAGGTGTAACGCCCTCGCCGCCTACCAGTGTCCGCCGATAGTCCCGCAGAGTCCTGTCGGCCCTTACGATAAATACGCAATAGGAATGCCATGACTATACTTTCAAAAGATTGGCGATACATAGTTGTCCCGGCTGGTACTGGCAGCACTCTATCCTCACAAGGATCGGTGTCAGTGGTTGAGTATCCGACTGGAGAATATGTGGGGGGTGCTTTGCCAGTCATTCAAACGTATCCTACTGAATCTACCACCACCCTTGCCATTGATATCAGGGTTGCGACTGCCTCAGAAGTTGCATTCTTGAAAGAGGCGTTGTTCGGCTGGGCAGAAGAACCAATGAAGACCACCCTGTTTACTCAGAAACTCTATCAGGACTGGGGGAAACCTCTTTATGTGTGGCCGGGGGATAATTACGTCGCTTCGTGGTACGGGGTAAGCGGCATTGGATTCTACGTTTTCGTCGGATATGACTCGACCAACTACCCGACTCAGGAGGTACTGATATGAGCCTGACATATACTGGTGATGGATCAGTAACCGACCTTGTTCTCGGTGGCGGGTATGGTGGCGGCGGGGCTGACTTCTCCAACCCTTGGATAATATCTTCAGACGGCACCCCTGTCTATATCCCTATTGGTGTAACCGGGACATCTCCAACTACCACAACAACTGTAACCGTTGTCACCACCACCCCCACTCAAGACCCAGTAGTCACGAATCCTATTATAGAAGCTCCAGTGATGGAGATTGCTAAACTGATGAGCAGTGCCTGGGATACTACAGCAAGGAGCATAAACCCTTTTCATTCATACTTGCGCTTCACAGTAGGCGATATCTCAGGGGCCTGTATGATGATCGGTCCAGCGGGAATGGACGGACAGTCAATATCTCAGTTCACACATGGCCTGGCGATAGATATTACAGGAGTGCATGTTTACGAGAACGGGGTATTCAAGGCCAGCCTGCAAAGTATACCGAGTTTTGATTCAGAGTTCAGGATCTACCGGCAGGTGGATAACTCGATTGTTTACGCAGTGATTACAGGAACTGAAACTGTAGTTTACCACAGTACAACGCCTACCCCAGTCCCCGAGTTCATCGACCTGTACGCCTATGGTCGGCTCTACTCCAGCGGCGACCAGATAACTGATGCATCATTCGAGGACGGAGAAGTTATCTCTACTGGCACTGCAACACTGGGCGGCACAGGGTTACTCCAAGCAGGGACTTGCAAGGCATTTCTTGAGGGAACCGGGTCGCTCACATACCAGCAGACAACGGCGATCTGCTCTGGCGCCGGCACACTGTACGCCAAGAGTTCATCGGATTATATCAGGGCAAATTTCCCGGCGTTCGGCTGTCAGATGTTTGAGACGGTCGATGGCTACGGGGCAATTGATGCGACCTTCCCGGCTCTCACCGCGTATCTTGAGGAGCTTGCTTTCGTCCCGGCGACACCTGAATTTATCTTCGCAATGTTACCAGCACTCGTTTGCTCGATGACTACGACAACAATCGGCAGAGGAGAAGTCAACGCCGACTTTCCATCACTCATCGGCAGGATGTTTGAGGAAGCGGAGTACGGTGAACTGAGTGTGATCTTCTCGTCAAGATGGGGCATGATGTTTGAAGGTCCGCCAGTTGGGACGAAATATCTACTAGAAGAAATTTATGTTCTAGATGCATCAAAGACAGTTGTTGAGCATATTATTTTTATAAATAATACTGGGACAATTGTAGATACTATTACTGCAACAAGAATAGCAATTGCTAATATTCTTGAGCAACTTACTGTTTCAGATTCGTATACTGTTGTTGGTACATTTACTGCAGTATTATCTGAAGATATAGTTGCAATCAATACTACTATTGCGGGGCAAGGAACAACCGCAATTCTTGATAAGACTGCTAGAGTTTGGGTTGTTAACATAGATACTGAAGCAACAAGTCAATATGATAATTATGGTTATAATTCTTTCTATACGTATGAAGGCAAAAATTATGGTGTTGCAATGGATGGTATTTATGAATTAACTGGAACTACTGATAATGGAGATTTAATAGATGCTTTAGTTGATTTTGGACGTTCTGATTTAGGATCATTTTATAAGAAGAGAGTTACTTCTGCTTATTTAGGCCTAAACTCAAGTGGAAAACTTTCATTAACTGTTGAGACTGATGGACAAACTCGTACATTTTTGATGAAAGATTCGAGTAGTGTTACTACAAGGCATCGTGTTAATATGGGAAGTATTCTTTCTGGATATTATTGGAATTTTATAATTACAAATAATGGTTATAATTTTGATCTTGAAAATATTATGTTTGAAATTATGCAATTAAATAGGAGACTTTAATGGCTACTACGGCAGAGATTGTAAATCAAATTATTGAAAATGCCATTGCTACTGCAAATAATTCAACTGAGTCTGCTCAAGATGCTGCGGAAGATCTTATTAGAAGTAACGCAGGATTTTATCTTACTCCACCCACAACTGCTACAGGGTTTACTGTTGAAGCAATCGAGCCAGAAATACCTACAGTAGATGATTCAAAATATAATTATGAAGCAGAACGTGATGCATTGATTGCCTTGTTATCTAATCAATTAGCAAACTTTTTTGCTACTTATTATCCCCTGGCAAGTGATGCTTTTGATGAAGCGACAAATTGGTTAGTAAATACAATTACTAATGGTGGAACAGGAATTCCGGCAGCACTTGAGGATCAAATAATTCAGCGTGAAAGAGATAGAATTATTAGAGATGGGCAGAGAGTTTCTAATGGAATAACTGCTGGATATGCTGCAAGAGGATTTTCACTTATCCAGGGACCAATGATTTATGATCTTAACCAAGCAGCATTTGAACAGGCAGGCAGGATCGGAATCGCGACAACGACTGTTGCTGTAAAACAAATTGAGATAGCCATCGAAACTATTAAGTTTGCCATTGGTAAAGCTATTGAATCTAGACTGGCAGCAATGCAGGCAGCAATAGATTATATTCGTGCGCTGGCAGTAGCTCCAGATTCAGCAGCAAGAATTGCAGCATTAAATACTGATATTAAAGCTAAGATGATGAGTGCTGCTGCAGATTGGTACAGAGCAAGGCAGAATAGGGATCAAATGATTTTGCAGTCAAAACTTGCTGAACTTGGTGCAGGGGTTGATGTTTATAAGCATAGAAGAGATAATGCTACTCAGAATAGTCAAGTTGATGTTCAGGCACTTGCTGCTGCAGCAGATGTTTTTGCTAAGACTGCACAAGCGGCATTGATGTCTTTGAACAGTATTGTATCTCAATCTGTTAGTGCGTTTGAATAATAAAATTAATCTGCGAGGCTAAAATGGCTTTGAATCAAATTGAAGAAGAAAAAAAGAAAAGATTACGTCTGCCTCCTACTATGGATGAATCATTTACGGATAAAAATTTTAATGTTCCTAAGCCTTTAAAAAAGATACAAGCCCCAATTATTCCAGGAGACCCAAATAATGAAGCATTTTATGGTGGAAGTAATCCACAAAATATTCAAAAGCCAATAATTCAAGCAACTTCTTTAAGTGAACCAAAAACACCTTCATTATATCAACCTCCAGTAAGTTCAAATTTACCTAAACTTAAGGAAATTCCTAATGCTCAGAGAGATGCAGACTTAGGTAAAATGACTGTAGCAACTGATGGAGATACAACTACTTATGATATTGGTGGAAATACTCTTTCGTATAAAGAAGATAAAGGAGATAAAGGTAATATTAACTTAAGAAGTATAAATCAGTCAGGTAGGCAGCAACCAACTTGGGATGATTATTTTGCTCAGCAAGCAGTAAGAAGAGATACACCTCGTGGTAGATTCTTCGGAGTAAATCCATTAAATACAGAGCAGCCTGTAGATGATAGTATTGGTGGAATGTTTGTAAGAGGTCTGCAAAGTAGGCAGGCTCGAGCTGATGCACAAATAATGAATGCTGAAGCAGATCGAGATATGAATCGTGCAAATTTTCTTTCTACTTTAGATCGTAACCAGATTGCAAAGGATCAACTTTCTCTTGATGCAGAGAAGAATAGGATTGATGCACAAGGTGTTATTGCAGAAAATAAGTTACGTGATATTCAAGGTCAGGTATTACAGAATCCTTCAGTTAAGGAAGCTAAATTAAAACCTATGCTAATTGAGGAATCCGATCCTATTGATCCTACTGGAAATACTAAGAGACAAAGACTTCTAATGCCAAATGCTGACGAGACTGGCTATGTTGATGGAACACCAGAACAACTTGGCCAACCAATGGAACTTCCAAAAAATCATCCTGCTCTTGATTACTTACGAAAGAATCCTCAAACAGCAGCTAAGTTTAAAGCAAGATATAAATATTTACCATCTTGGGCAGAAGGTAAATAATTTATATTATTAATATAGTTATAAGGAACACTAAATATGGATATAAATCCTTACGATCAGTTTGATGATTCAGAAGATCCTTATGCTCAGTTTGATTCTTTTGATACGCCTGTTCCTGAACGTACTTTAGGCTCTACATTAAAAGATACTGGTATATCTCTTGCTAAAGGTGTTATTGGTGCAGGTCAAGGAATTGTAGGGCTTGCCGATATTCCAACTGGTGGTAGAGTTGGTCGTGGCCTTGAGCATATTGGTATAAAGCCAGAAGAATGGCAGGCAGATCTTTCTGAAGAATATTCTCTTGCACAACAAGAAGCAAATAAAAAGGTTGATGCTGCAAAAGGCTTTGTTGATACAGCACAAGCAATGCTGGAAAATCCAAGCACTATTGCTCATGGTATTGTTGAGACATTGCCATCTGTTGCTACTGGTGGTGTATTAGGTCGTGGTGCGATGGCGCTTAGTAGCAGATTAGTACCGAAGGCTGTAACTACTTTGGGTAAAACTGGATCTGCTATTGGTGCTGGTGCTGTGGGTGAAGGTGCAATATCTGCTGGACAAACTGCAGAGCAAATAAGAAATGCCACACCTGATGATCTTTTGACTGCTGAACAATCGGCACTTGCAGTAGTATCAGGATTGGGTACCACAGCTTTTGGCATAGTCGGTGGATCACTAGCCAAGAAACTTGGTTTTGCTGATATAGATACGATGGTAATTTCTGGGTTAAATCCTGCTAAGAAAGAAGGATTTAAAGGTGTTGTGAAATCTATTATTGGGGGTGGTATAACTGAAGGTGTCTTTGAGGAATTACCACAAACTGTTCAAGAAACAATATTTACTAATGCAGCTCTTGATAAGCCTTTGCTGGAAGGAGTTCCTGAGGGAGCTGCACAAGCTATTATTCTTGGTGGAGTAATGGGTGCTGGAGCAAACTTACTTCCAGGAGTAGATAAGCCAGCTGAAAAGACTGAACAAGAGTTAGAGCTTGACAGGCGAGCAGCAAATATTCTCAATCTGAAAGAAGACGAACTTGGACAAATCATTCAAAAGTTAACCACTGACATTAATTCAAACCAAGAACTCATTAAGGATCTTGATAAACTTGAAGCAAAAGCAAGAAAAGAAAATGTTGCTCCGGCTGAAGTGATTAGAAAGATTGTTGAGGATAATAAAAATAATCAGAGTCTTCTGGATCGGATTAATTCTGGAAGACAGAAGAAAGAAGAACTGGTTAAGAAAGAATATGAAGCACTTTCTCCTGAAGAGAAGCAAGCAAAAGAGATTGAAAATAAGTTAGCTGAGAAGAGAATTGCTGATGCTCAGAAAATCAACGAAGATCTTGATACAATTAATAAGAGAGAAGAGATAGCTCTTAAACAATATAAAGATGAAACTGATCCTACAAAGAAGGCATCAATTGCTGACAGGATTTTTAATCTGAAGAAGGAGAAAAATACTCTTCTTGACAGGCAGCTTCAGCAAAAAACTAATCAGACTTCTGAATTCAGTGATCCGAAGAAAGCTGATGAGATTCGCCAGGAAAAGGAAAACTTCTACAATAGCCTTTGGCTCGGTGGAGTTAATAAAGACGCAAATGAATCAGCACAAGTCTTTGGTGAAAAATCTACTGAGCAGCAAGACATCCTGGATAGGCTTTCAACTCAGATTGCAAACACTCAGAGTCAGCAAAAGAAACAAGAGTTGCAGAAAGTTTATGATGGCTTGTTTCAGACTTTTGAAAGAGATGCAAGTGAATCTGCAGAAACTATTGCTAATGCAGACACTAGTCAGTTTGATCAAATTGTAAGAGCTAAAGATCAGGAACGCTTGAACAGTGTTCTTGAGGAAATAGTTATTGAGCCTGATCCTCAAGCTAGGCAAACACTGTATGAAAAGATGTTCATGCAGCCTGGAGTTAAAGACGCTGCTGCTTCTGCAGAAGTCTTTGCTGCTCAAGGTGAAGATGCTATTGCTAACCAACGAAAGCAAGAACTTCAAAAGGTAATGTCTTCGATTACTCAAGAGAGTGATCCAGCAGTCAGGCAGAAACTTTATAATCAAATGTTTCTTCAGCCTGGTGTTAAGAATGCTCAGGAATCTGCTGAAGTATTTTTAACACAGAAATTTACTGAAAGAGAAAAATCTATTCTAGAGGGTTATTGGCAAGAGGTTAAAAAAGAACTTAATCTTCGCAATGAAAAAATGACTCCTGGAACGGAAGCATTTATGAGGAAGAAGTTCTTTGAGACTCAACTTACTGAAATTGAAAAAGATGTTCAGCAGGATGCTAAGATACAAAGTGAAGCAAAACAAAATGTTGTTCCGTCTTTAGCTGAACAAAATAAACGTCAGGTAAGGTTTCGTCAAATTGCTGAAAGTCTTGGTGATGTTCCATCAGTAAATAGACAGGCAGTTCAAACTGAGGTTCCTAGAAACTTGCCCGGAGGTTTGCAGAGTGGGTTCACTAATGAACAACAAGTAGCAGGTGCTCCACAGTTTCAAGCAACTGAAAATCAAGAAGCATTAGGTAAAGTAAATCTTGAAGACATTAAAAAGACTTTTCCAAATCAAACAGTCACTCAACATGAAAATGGTTCAGTATCTGTACAGTTCAAAAATGGCCAAGGCTTAACAATTAATAGCATTCAAGGTGCTGGTCAAGGCCTTGTTAAGTTAGCAATTGAAACGGGCCAGATGTCAAAGACAGGCAAGATCCTTGGCATCACAGTAGAGAATGAAATTCTTCTTGATGAAAACTTTGCAGACAATAAGACTCTTTGGCATGAAAACAAGCATGTTCTTGACAACTTGGGTTTGATTACAGAAGCAGATGACAGCGCGTTGAATAAGGAGTTTAATAAACTGAGAAAGGCAGGCAAGCTTGATTTTGCTCTTAGTACTCATAAAGACCCTAAGCAACGAATGGTTGAGAATCGTGCGAACATGTTTGCTCAAATCATGGTCAACAGAGCTGAATACAGAAACACTGCGTTTGGTAAAGTGATTCAGCGAGTAATAGACTTCTTTCAGCAATTGTTCAGCTTTGGTAAGCAAACAGTCTCAGGGTTGGCTCGTGAAGTAGAAAGTGGAAAGATTTATGAGCGTCAAGCTGAGGCACTTCGTGAAGGTATGCCAATGTTCGAGGTTCGTGAAGCCCCAGTTCAGAAGATTAGCGATGATGTTTATCACCAAATGTACAGCGAACGAAATAGTTTGGTTCGTACAATCGGACAGACGCTTCGTATGCGCGGACATGAAATTAAGCAACTCATTGACAAGGGATTGGGGTCTATATCAACCAGGTTAAAAAATGTAGATCCGATGCTTCGTGCAGAGATTAGAAACCTCGATTTTCGGACGGCACAAAAGATTGTAACTGCCTTAAGAATTGCTCACCCATTGCTGGAAAAGACTAAGCAAATGAGTCCGCAAGACAAATTTGTTTGGGATGCAGCTAGGAGAAACTCAGACGAAGGGAAGATAAAAGAGATTGCAGCAAAATATAACATGACTGCTGATCAAGAAAAGTTACGAACAGTCTTGGATCAGATTAGGCAGGATGCAATTGATGTTGGTTATGATGTAGGTTTTATTGAAGAATACTGGCCTCGCATAATTAAGGATCAAGAAGGCTTCTTACAGGCAACTAAAGGAATTTCTCAACGACCAGTTATTACTGATGCAATCAAAGTTTATGCAGACAAACTGGGTATGACAGTTGAAAAGTTTGAAATTGAGTATCCTGAACAGGCAGCAGATATTGCGAGCAACACAATACTTGGCAGGAACCTAGGTATTGGTGGCCCAGGCAATATTCAAGCCAGGCAATATGAAACTGTTCCACCAGAATTGAATAAGTTCTACATGGATAGTGATGCAGCATTGATGCAATACATCTATAGTATGACTAAGAAAATAGAAGCAAGACGTTTCTTTGGTAAGGTTCCAGAAAGAATAGCAACCCTAAAGGCTGAGAAGAAACGAAAGCAGGTAATGCTCACAGATTATGAAAAAGCTAATAATGCTGCACGCATAGAAGATGTTTCTGGCGACCTAATTAGGATTGAGCAAGAATTGGATAAGTACAAACTGCAAAGAGATTACACTGAGAATATTGGAACATATATTAATGACCTACGAATGTCTGGTCGAATCCAAGCAGATGATGAAAAAGTAGTTAGAGATATTCTTGATGCTAGGTTCCACGAACATGGAGCTACAGGAATAGTTAATGCCTATAAAAATATGTCATACATCGACGTGATGGGATCGCCAATATCAGCGCTGACTCAGATTGGAGATCTTGCTTGGGCGATGTATGTAGGCAAGGTATGGACACCACGTGGCCTGGCTGATACAATTAAGAATGTTGGTAAAGCCATAACTAAGAAGTCTGAAATAACTAAGGAAGATCTCGGGATTGAAAGGATTGCTCAGGAGTTTGCAGACGGAACTACGTTGGGGAATGCAGTAAGTTGGGTATTCAAAAAAGTTGGGCTTGAAAGAATTGACTCTATCGGCAAGGAAACATTGATTAACAATGCGTTTAGCACCTACAAAGCTATGGCCAGCACAGAAGCGGGAAGAACAGAACTGTTAAAGCAAATCAAGCCTATTTTTGGAACACAGTCGGAAAGTGTAATAAATGATTTGCTTGCAAATAATCCAACAGACAATGTAAAGATGTTACTTTATCATCGGTTGTTGGATTTTCAACCTGTAGCGCTTTCTGAAATGTCAGAGCAATATCTCAAGAGTGGAAATGGTCGAGTGTTTTATATGCTCAAGACATATACACTAAAGCAGTTTGATGTTTTCAGAAATGAAGCCTGGCACAAAATTAAGACTGGCGAACGGGATCAGGTTATTGAAGGAATTGGTAACATGATAAAGCTGGTAAGTTTGCTTACACTTGCTAATGCAGGCGCGGATGAACTTAAAGACTGGATGTTGGGTAAAGAAACTAAGTTTGAAGATCACGTGATTGAAAACTTCTTAACCATGGGCGGAGCATCAAAGTATGTAAGGATGCAAACTACTAGGGAAGGTTTAGGATCTGGATTAATCGGACAGATCTTGCCTCCCTTCAGGTTTGTAAACTCCATCAGTAAGGATCTTAACCAATTGTATGGATCTTACATTACGGGAGATACAATTGATTTTGATCATGCCAGAATTGTTGAATCAATCCCAATTGGTGGTAAGCTCTATTATTGGCACTACGGTCGTGGAGAAGACTATAAGAAGAGTAGCAATGAACAAGAGTTTGGTAAGGTCAGCAAGGAAGTAGACATCTTCAAGAAGCAGCTTGAAAACTCGGAAGACAAGCGAACTTTCTTGAATTCAAACCTGGATGGATTCAAGCAAATGAAATTGCATGAAAATTTTCAATCTGCCCTCAATCGGAACCAGGCAGTAATTAATAAGTTGAAAAAGATTGATCAGACAACAAATGTTCGGGAAAGGCTTGGACAGTTGCAACAGCAACGGGAGATGATATTGAAAAGATATTTTGAGGTTACAGGTACGGTGCAATAAAAAGATTGCCAGAACTTACAAGTTATCGTAGGTTCTGGCTTTTGTTTTATAAGAACTCTTCCCAAGGCATCATATTCATTACTCGTTGCATATCGGGATGAGCTGACTTAGCTGTTCGCAGTTTTCTGATATGCGACCATTCTGCTGCATCTGCCGTAACTACTATCTCGGTCTTCAGGGCATTGGGCAGGACGGCTCGGGCTTGTTGGGGCTTGAGTCCGTCGTGAATCATTGTATTATAATGGAATTGTGTCTGTTCACAGGACTCTTTAAAGTTATTTTTGTTAGGGATGCTCCAGCTCTCATAACCATCCGGTTCAATAAACTCCATATCCTTGCCAGCATAATTCACATACCTGGTTGATTCCTGTGCAAAGCTGCATGGTCTGTGACGTACCAACTCATGACTGACCCCGCGATCACAGATGAATTTTGCTGCGTAGCGGTGGAGTTCTTTGGGAATTTTGTCATGAAGGCAGATGGTCCAATCATCTGGATACTCTCTCATTGCCTCTTTTCCAAAACCAAATAAGTCTCCATAGACTTTCGTGAAAGGTTTAAATACACTATCATAGTAAGACCAAGTTTGTTCCCAAGCAGTGAGATTTCCACCTACAAATAAATTGCCATTAACTTCTTTGGAGTTAAGATACTTACCAATAACCTTTTTTATGTCTAAATGAAGTCTTGCAAATGTTGTTCGCACCACAAAATTCGAGTGCTCAACCATAGCCAGATGACCAGCCTTGATCAACTTCCGAACGAATCCTTCTGCACTATCTTCAGTTATCTTGTCTTCTGACTTATAGCATGTTCTGCCTGCCATCTCGATGAACTTAAGAGCGGCATTGTATTCAGTTGGGACTGCCCCATAAAATTGAATGCTTGGTTTGATTATTTTCATATTCTCATTCTCCATCCTCATGAGCTAATGCTGCTATCAAATCATTATGCAAATCTTCTCTGGGATCAATTTCTTCTTTCAGTACATCTTCAGGCGGATCAACTAAAGGCATGCCAATCTCCACACCCCATCGACGAGCAAGTAAAGATGCTTTTGCTATTTCTAAAGCACCTACAGCAAAAGTGTTGGCTTCTACATGATTAAAAGCATCCATTCCATCAACCGTTGCAGAACAGTTTAAGCCTTTATCATTTGATTCAATCGTTATAATTAATCTCATTATTACAAGCCTCCACTATTTTAATACAATCTTTAATTGCCTGTATGGTTGCTGCTGCTGTAACTCCATTAGGAATTATTACATTGGCTGCATCTCTAACTGGTTCTGCTTCCCGAGAAAGTAAATAAGTTTGGAGTTTTTGCAACACTTTAGATTTGAACGTCATTGGCATTGTTACACCCTCCAGGTGTAGTTAATCACTTCAGGTTTTGCATGGAACTTCTGGTTCAACAGAATTGCCAGTTTTAATCACAGTTTGTTTTGCCCGCACAGGAAAACTTTTGACAATTTTCTTCTCCGTTGTAAGTCCAAGAGTTGCATTTAATCTCTTAGCCATGCCAGCCAGCCAATCTCCATGAGATTTGAACTGTAATAATTCGCATTCATCTAAAGCATTTTGTAGATCTAGTTCAGTTAGTTTCTTCATAAATTTATTCACTTAGACTCTGTTACTAATTGCCAGGATCGAACAGTTGCTTTAGCTCCGCGTCTGGTTTTAAGTTTTAATTTATCACATCTTCCAGTATGAAAAGCAACTAACTCTGCTGCTCGTTTTTCAGTATCACAAGTAGATGCAACATAATGCATACCTTTTCCCCACTGAATAGTGATTATGAATTTTTGGATTTCCATAAATATCCTTATTCATGCATGATTATTTTATCAATCTCTTGGGTTTCTTCAGCTAGCTTTGTATAAAGCATCCCTGCATAATGTGCAATCTTTAGTAGGTCAAGCCTCTGTTGGCCTTCCCGAGAGTTCTTTCCATAACGATTTAGGTACTTTTTCATCTGGGTGATAAAGTCAGATTCGCTAAACTCTGAGCATTGATCGTGGCCTTTATCACCATATTGTGGCACTGTGTAGATTTCAATATGATTGAATACTCTAGTAGCAAAGCTTTGCCATTCAGCTGCACGTAATGAAGGCCCAGAATCATAATCTTCTTCTGATGGGCAAGGATCAATTTGCATAGTTAAACTCCATTATTATGTTTTTCTCTTTTTGCTATAAGGTCTTTCAAGCCTTTTTCAATCTTATAAAGTCTTTCAAGTTCAGTAGCAGCTTGCAATCTTGCTGTACGTAATTCAAGTTCATCAATACCATAAGGGTTTCTAAGGTAAGATAACATTACCATCTTATTCATGCAAACGTTTTTTTCCTTAGTTTTGATAATTTTATTATTCTTAGTACAATCAGGACAGGGTTCATAAATCCATTCACTAAATGGAGAAGTACCTGCACCAAAATGATCACCTGCATCATAATAATATTTTATTTCCCCAGTATCATTGCAATTATTACATTTCATATTAACCCTCTAGGTTCGGTATAACGATTCCTCTATTCACCAACTCAAAAAAGCATCTCTTAGTTGCGCTGATATCTGCATATGCGTCATGAGCGCCATCGAAACATTCACCAAATAAGTGCTCATGCAACTCGGTTAGCTTTGGCCATTTTGGTTTGCCAGCCTTGTTCTTTAGACCACACATATTGACGACTGCTTTATCTTTCATAGTGCAATAACTAGGAGTATCAAGATAGAATGCAGATCTTGCAAAATCTGATAAAGTATCTAAGTTGCGTTCCATCATCTGGTAAACGTAATTCCAATCAAAATCTTTATTATGACATACTATAAGATCAGCCTGTCGAAGCATTAGTCCAAACTGCTCAGCAATTATAAACTCAGGAATTCCATCAGCATCTGCTTGCTCTGTTGAAATACCATGAACCTCTTGAGCATAATAATTCATTTTTCTTCCATCGGATTGGATAATCACACTCATTTGAAGAAGATCTTTTTGACCATAAGTTAGTATTGCACCGATCTGTACTGTCCAGGCCTGCTCGGGATCGTTGGCAGAAAGAGCTTTTTTGATAAAATCTGAAGTTTCTGTGTCAAAGAATAGTACTTTTGTAGCTGGTGTCATTTAGTTCTTCTCCATTTGATTTTTAATAACATTTCTATCCATCAACCTAAATATTGTTCTGTCAAGATATGTTGGGTCTCGAAGCTTTTGTTTCTTACGAATTGTGGTATACATACAAGTTGTAGCAGAATTCTCTGCTTTGAGTATTCCAGATTGCTCAGCCATTTCAACATAGCCACGTAGCTGAGGGATGTTGTCTACATCCAGGTGGAAGTTCCTAACCAGTTCTGTCCATTCAAAAGATTCGTGACTATCAATGAATGAAAGTATCTTGGCATAGATGTTAGCTTGACTGGATAAACCAAGTCCATAAAAAGCGTTTGGCATTTCAAGTTCTGTTGCTTGCATTATTGCCAAGGCTTGCTCGAAATGTTCAGCCGTAATGATCATGTCATCAGACTCGGCAGCACAAACCAACATACAGACCTTATTCAAATGAAGTGGCCGCCTATGATTATAGCCTAAGAATCGCTCGCTTGGCACTCCAGACTCGTCATAGTCTTGTTCATACCAACGCACATAAGTTTTGAGAAAATCCTTACTTAGGGTGAACTGCCCGGATAGGTTGGCAATTTCCTGAAGGTCGTTTTCTAAATTCTTTTGTGTATCTTCCTCCTCTTCAGTCAAGAACTGTAAGGCTCTTCTTTGCTTGGGGCCTTGACCAACTACGAAAATGATTCGAGAGATCAGGCCACCACCAACTGCGTCTTGACTTAGCTTAGATTGCAAAAGACTAGGAGTGATGCAACCAAAGAGCGTTAGCCAGCAATTAGATATGTCTTCAGTCTTTCTTGCTAGGGTTTTATACTTCCAAGTATCTGCACAATCGAATAGGTCAGTCAGGGAGGCTAATAACATTTGATCTCTGTCGTTCAGAAAGACTTGAAATTCTTCTGACCAGATTGATACGCTCTTATGTTTGCGAGTTAATCCAGCATGGTCGACATAAGTATCTTCGCTGTCCATGAGTTCTCTATACAACGCCTGGGTAGAGCCTAACGAATCTGCACCGATATTAACGTCTAGTTTCTGTACAAAGCTCTTTGCAATTTTCATGGCTGTGCCTTTCCGTCCTCCAGGTGGACCGACAAGAGATACGAATAAGTTTGGATAAACATAACCACGAAGTGCTCCCCAGTTACAATAGCACTTTCTTCGTAAGGCAGAAGCTATTGCAGTTAGTCCGCTCCAAAGATGGTAAAGTTCTGGTGGCTCTGTTCGCTGTGTGTACTTCATGTAGTGTGATAACCAATTATCTAATTGCCTCGACATGAAAAGGTTCCTTGAATAGCAACATACGATTGTTGAATGGGCTTTCCCATTTTATTATCTCTTAATATTTAAATTAAAGATTTTTTATTTTTGCTGCCTTTCTATCCTCAAGCATACTCAATGTATATTGTCTCGCTTCTTCTGAAGGGTGTGAAATTATATACCAAATATTTTCATCTTTTGCCCAATGATCTACAAAAACTATATTGTTTTCTTTCATACGTTCAGCATCAAAACATCTAGCCATGTGGACAATTAAAATTCCATATAAATTAGTTTCTTTATCTGAATTAATGTTTTTATTTTCCATAATTAAACTCCTTATTTATTTGAATTTAAGACTTGTATAATAAGATTTTCTATTGTTTGTTGCATGTTTAATTTTAGTTTATTTAGTTTATTATTTAGTTGTTTTTCTTTACGCAGATTAACTTTTATATCAAATAATATTATTCTTCCTTCTGGAAAAGTTCTTAACTCTTTTTCAGTTAATGATAATCCATAGTCCTCAATAGTTTTTGGATTATTTAATCGGTTCCATTTATCTTGATAAGAAGTATTCATATTAGAATCCTATCTTTTCAATAGCTTTATCACATTCTTCCTGAGTGAACTTACTAATTTCAGCCGTATTACCAGCCCATTGAGTGCCAATCTTAGCATCCAAGCCAATGGTAAAGCTCTTTCCTTTGTAAGTAAACGTATGTGTTAGATGATCTTTAATGATAAGAAGAATCTGAGGCAGATTTGGAATCTGGCTTTTGTGAAACCTAAATACAAACGAGTCATGAACAGTTGTCATGCAGCGAATGTCAAATCCATCTTTGCCAAGCCTGGGATCATTTACTACTTTATTCATTCCACGATTTAACAACTCAGCTACTGTTGATTGAGGTTTGTAGCTATAAGCATTTCTGAATAGTGCTGCATTCATTTCACCCAAGAATCTGCGAGGTCGGCCAAACAAGTTGTATAGAACTCGATTCTTCTGTACTTCTTCTTCGATTGATCTGTGCCAGCGTTTGAGGCCAGGAAATCGGTCAGAATAATTATCAAGTAAGCGTTTACAATCTGATTGACTTTTAAAAATTTCTTCCTTAGCAAGATTGTCTGAGAAAGTCTGCGCACCCATGCTGTAATTGCTTGCATGAACTACCTTCTTTCCCATATATCTCATGGTTGATTTCTGATCTGCTTTCTTAGTTTTAGCCTCATGAATAACGTCTTCAATCGGAATTCCAAAAATCTTGCTAGCATTAAAACTATGCACATCTATTCCCGATTCAAATGACTGGATCATGTTAGCATCTTGAGTTAGGTAGGCAACTACATGAGCTTCAGCCTTTGCAAGATCACATTCACACATAATCCAATCTTCATCAGCAATAAGATAATACTTAAACATATAAGGCTGGTTTTGCAGATTTGTTCCTGAACCTTGATAAGTTTTTTCAGTAGAAATACGTCCTGAAACTGTGCCAGTTATTTTATGATTACATCTAAGTTTATCATCTTCATCTACAGTAACATTAAAATAAGTAGATAAAAGTTTTTGATATCCTCGCATTTTAATAATAATTCTAGCTTCTGCAGAACCTTTAATCCCTTTCTTTGCTATCCTATGCATGGCTACAGCATCACAAGAGATAGCTCCAGTTTTGCGATTCACGTATGGTTTAATCATGCAAATGCCGTAGAAATAAGCTATCATTTGCTTCGATGAACCTTGATTAAGTTCTTTACCAGTTAATTTATTTAATTTATATTGAAGAAGTCTAAGTATTCTTTCAAGTGCTTTTTTTCTTTTACTAATGCCTTTCTGATCAGTCAAGATACCATTGAACTCCATTTCTATTAAAGGCTTATGGAGGTTCATGGTATAATCCATAGCATCCATAGAATCAAATTCACCTAATTCTTCTAAGAGCTTTTCAGTTATTGGCAATAAGTATGCTGAGTCTTTGGCATTATAAGTCCAGTATTGTGGCCAGTTCTTGATCGCCTTAAGGTGAGATTGCTTTCCTTCGTCCTTATAGTATGGAAAGTATGTGTATGTCGAAGTTAGGTAATCAAGCCCCTTTGGAAGTTCTGTATAGCATATGTGCTGGGCAAGCATTGTATCAAAATAAAAGTTATCTGTTTTAATCATCATGGTACGGAAAGTAAACATGATATCGAACATTCCATTTTGACAAATCTTGCCGATAGCGTCATCGTTCAAGATTTCAGCTAAGCCAGTCCAGATTTTTATCTCTTCTGCTGTTGCCCAATAATTGCCCTGGTTGTTCATTAGAGGAACAGACATGGAGAGGATCTTATTATCGTGGTAGATTGCCAAAGAGTAGCAGGTAATAAATTCTGGCGTAGCTTCAATGTCAAATGCTACATATTGCTTTGTCTTAATCAATGCATAGAACTGCATGATTTCTTCAAAGCTAGGCTTGATTTTTATTTCCACATTATCAACGAGCAATTCTGGATCTTCAATAATCTTCAGGGCTTTCGTAAAGTCTGCGATCATTGTATAGAAGTGGATTGGCTGTCCATATGGGAGGGTGAAAGATGGATGATAAGACAAACCGATTATCTTGCCTGCCAGTTTGTCTTTCAAATGAGGAAAGTCTTCTGCATGGTAGAATGAACCGCGATATTTTGTGATAGAATCAAACTTAGGTTCATCCAGCAATAGCCTCATCGGAGTTGCACCAAGCAACATTATAACTTTGCCGGGGAATTGGGCAAGCTCATCAATTAGTGCTGCTTGCAATTTGCTCCAGTCTGGATGACGATAGCCCTTGTCAGTCCATAAGACAGCAGTATTGTTTTTTGGAAACTTAGCTTTGCAAGCATTGGTGAGATAGATTTTATACCTGGCAAGTCTGACTGCTGCACAAATGCGATTAAGCTGAGATCCTGTGGGACCTACGAATGGTTCGTTCTTCAGGACTTCAATCTCACCTGGAGCTTCGCCAATCATAGCGATCTCAGCCGTGAGTATGTTATCAGTTGGAGCGCACTCTACAGCCAAGCAATCGAAAGAACCTTCTTTCTGCGGAGTTGCTGTAGTTGATATGCTAGGAATTATCATTGCTTATATCCTATTTATTATTTTACTTTTTTATAAATACGTAAAAAACTTTTTAATTCCATTCTTTGGTCCATAAACAAAGGTGACATATCATATCTTACCCAATCATCTTTAACATCTAAAATTGTTATTGATATAGAGTGTTTTGGCCACAGAGATTTATCAAATAATTCCCACGATTCTCCAGGATTAGGTTTTGATTTTTCTTCAGAAGTAGATTTTGATTTAAAAAACTTTTTAAATAAATTCATATCATAACCTATATCCTATTCTATTATATTTAAGGAACTATTTCTTCTTTATTATTTTTACGAAAAGGTTTCATATCTGGAATTTCTATAACATCACAATTAAAAACAGAACATAAGCAATTATTTTCTGCATTTAATTGAGTTCTTAATTCTTCCAATTCATCTAATGAATTATCACAACACCAAGAACTTCCATTTCTATGAAAGGATATTTGATCTTCTGTCCAAGACCAAGGAACTTCAATTTCAATGACATACGAATATCTAACTTTTACTTTTCTTTGTAAAATAACACAATCATATTTATGCTCCTCCCCTACTTTTTGCTTACAATATAAACATTCATCTGGTTTGCCAGCTGGACGTATTCCATCATCATCTAAAAGAACTAATGGTAAAATATTTTGATTTTTCATATCCGATCCTTTGTCAATGCTCCTGGATTCGGAGCCTTTATTTCCTGCTTACAGTCTAAGCAAAGATAAGAACGAACTCGTATAACATTTGCACTGATGATGTTGATAGCAAAGTTATAGTTTGGCTCATTTTTATAGCCGTTCGGCCAGCTCTTGGAGGCAAAACCTATTTCGAGTGGCACGATGTTTTTATGTAGGCAACAGTTAGAACCAGGCGTAATGGGGGCTTTCTGTTCTGATAGTTGGCCTACTTTATATTTTGTCATAATATTTATCCATCAATATCTATTAATACCTTGACTTCTCCAAAAACTTTTTAATTCTAGTAAGTAATTATAAACTTGTTCTGTCCATTCAAGTTTACTCCGTCCTTTTCTCCAAAGTCTATGATATCTCTTAGATACAATTAACATTTAAAGTCCTTCCACTTCAGCAGTTATTCCCAAATAATTTTCAAGTCTCTGGTAAAATTCTGGAATATACTTCTGGCTCTTATCACAACCAACTGGCATCATTTTTTCTTTGGCTGCACTAATCAAGCAATTACCAGATCCTGCGAAGAGACTCATAAATAACGTTCCAGGTTTACCTAATGCTTTTAAGAAATGATCATAAAGCTCAATCGGCTTTTCCCACTGATGAATGCGTTGACTTGAAGGAACAGTTGATAAAATTACTGATGAATCAAAACTTGGTGTATTAAATTGTGCATTTCCTTTAGAAAGAAGTAAAAACATTTCCCAACTACTCACCATTCTTGTTTTTGGTTTATTTGTACTTCCACCTTTTTTATTCCAGCTTCCTGGTTCTTGAGTTCCAAATCCTATTTCTCTTGCAATGTTATTGATCTGTATAAAATGTTCTTTGCCTGTCCAGACTAAAGCCCAACTACAGTCAAGCATCTTCTCATAGACTAACGGAAGATAATTAAAGTAGAAGTCATAAAGCTCTTTTTCATCCCAGTCTTGGGCTTTACATTCGATCTTATTCGTTTTACCATAGTTATCGTTGAAATCAATTGCATAAGGAGGATCGAGTTCTACCATCCCCACAGAGTTGCTTGGAATCTTATCTAGGAAGGTTTTGTAGTTTTCGGCTACATAAATTACTTGGATGTTAGAGCTGGTTGATTCTTGTTCATCGTTAAGCTCTTCATCATCCTCGTCAAATTCTGCAAGTCTTTCTTTGGCTTGTTTGGTTTTCTCAAATACATTCTGAGTTACCGTGTTCTTTATCGGTGCCGTCATGGTTCCATTTTGCAGAGCAACTAAACGCCCTTTTTCAGCATCTGTGAAACTTCCCATTCGTTGAAGTGCCTTAGCTTGTTCACCAAGAGCTTTGTAAGCTTCCTTAGCTCGGCCTTTAGTAGACTGTTCTTTGAGAATCGGGAAGACTTTGAGAGCTTCTGCGAAAGCTAGGTCAGTAGATAAGCCACCGAGACTGCACTTGAGCCGCTTGGCTGTTTCACGATAGCCCCAAGATTTGCTTTCCTTGCCTGCTGCTTCTACCCAATAGTTGTGAAGCTTATACTTGAGGTCTATTTCTTCATGCCACAGAAACTCCTTTCGGTCCATGTTACTGAGGAGTTCGATCAAAAAGTGATCGTCTTCAGTAATGCCATCGAAGACCCTTACTTCGATTGTTTCCCTGCCAAGTTTCTTAAAGGCTTCGATGCGATGAAGGCCATCGATTAAGACGTTATTCGAGTCGATTAGGATTGCATGAAGCTGGCCGACCATCGAGATTGAATCAGCTAAGCTGGAGATGTCGCCTACTGCTGTACGGGCGCGATCTTTGATTATGATGTCTGAAATGTTTCTTTCTTCTATTTGGAAGAGTTGCATTTTTTAATTCCTTATATGTTTTATCTCTTTCAAGAGAAATAATTCTTTTGTTTCTATATCTATGGCAAAGATTAATTCAATATCACCATCTTTAAATGATTTTATTGTAATAATTCTATCTATCAAATCATAAATATCAAATGTTTGAATATAAATAGAATTAAACATAAATGAATCATCAATATCTTGATTGCTTATAAGCTCTCCCATAATTAAACCTAGTTTAAATTTTGAAACTGCCTTTTGATTAACTCTATTTGCTCTGCTGAAAGTTTACCAAGCAAGTCTGTTGCGTTCTTAGTAGGATCAGCCAGCATCTTCTTGCCGCGCTTTGTTCCAGAGTTCTTAGAAATGTTCTTCATTGCAGACTTTGTGATCTTTTGAGACTTAACAAGTGCTGCGTTCAGCGCAGATGTTCGCATAGTCCGAACGCGTTCAATCAGTCTGGCCTGCTCTGGATAAGACATTTCTAAGAATGACCGGCAGTAAATACGATCCATTAGTGGCATAATTTGCTCCATTTAATCAAGATCAAAAGGATATAAATCTAAATATTCTTGAAAATATTTCTGCATTTTATAGTGTTTTTCATTTTCAGAAGGAAAAGCAATATAAAAATCATATGCACTAGGAATATCACAAACAAATACTTTTATACCTATAAGGTCATTAATGTCATATAATCCAGTATATGATTTAGTAATTAAAATAGTACCTTCTGGTAAAGTTAATTTAGATTCTTTTTGAATATATCTAATTGCATCAGCAATATATTCAGCATATTTTGATCTTAATTCCTGATTCATAATTATCTCCTTATCTATGATCTCCAGAACCACCTAGCTTGTTACGTTCTTTACGATCAGCAAGTTTGTTAATATTCATTATTGCTATATCTTCAAGTGTTATTTCAAGATCATAGGCTGTACAAGATAGATACCACAAAACATCTCCAAGCTCTTTAGATATTTCAAGTACATCAGTTGGTGAAATAAGTCCATCTTTGTCACGATAAATCTTTTTAAGCTTACCTGCTACTTCACCAGCTTCATTGGCAAGCCCAAGAATGTGGCAATCAAGAGCTTTGTCTGGTGGATAAATGTCAGTTGAATTTGCCAGACTTTGGTATTCGTTAAAGGTCATGGTTATTCCTCTATGCCGGGCAGAGTTAATGCTTTACCTTTATACATATAATCAAGAACCTCATTCAGCTTTCCACCATTAATAATGCTTTTCAGCGAAAGGAATATTTGCCTGAACAGTTTTGTCTGCTGGCCATGGTGAAAGTGTTCCTGGACTTGATCATACAAGTCTTTATCTATTCGTGCAGTTACTTTACATTCTTCTTTGAGCATTTTGTTCACCGTAAAAGGTTAAAAAGTTGTTCCTCAGTTATCTGAGGGATGTTGTAACGAGTTGCCTTTTCTATCTTGGTTCTGCCAGGTTCAGTACCGACGACTAAGTAGTTTGTTTCTCTCGTTACTCCAGATGAAAATTCATATCCATAAGTATTCAAAATTTCTATCATAGTCTCTCGTGACTGGCTTAGCGATCCGGTAATGCAATAAATTGCTTTCGCTTCACTAGGTAATGGGGCAAAAGAGAAGTTTTTCATTTCCTTAATTGCTTCAGTATAAATAGTAGCTGCTTCAACAAAGCTGCGTTTAGCATTATCAGTTATGTGAATATTAATCTGGCCAGTTCTTAAATATTGGCAAAGCCTCAAAGATGACTTGTATGCCAAGCCTGGAAGTCCTAATCCTGCTACAAAATGGGCCATTGTGCATTGATTATTCATTGAAAATACTTGTTCAGCGATATTGCTATAAATTGTTACTCCAATTGTATTTATTATGTCTGGTACAAGATCGTAGCTAAGTGGATCAAGAAGTGCCCAGGGCTTAGTTGATAATACTGAATAACATTTTTCACTCTGAAGTAGTTTTTCTATAATGCCTTCGCCAACTCCGTCGATTTTTATACCTTTCTGAGAGTAGAAATATGCAATGGAGACAATCAGTTTAGCTATACAACTGTTTCCATTACAGACAAGATGTACTCCTTCCCATTGAAGAATTTCGCTACACTTTGGACAGTGAATGGGAAGCAAGTTTTTATAATCTTCAACATTCTTAACAGATAAAATCTTTGGAATTATCTCGCCTGCTTTGCCTACAGAAATGACTGATCCTGGCATAATCCAACGTTCATCAATCCATTTTGCATTATTGCCTGTTACGCGATTATTAGTAGTACCACAAAGTTCAATTGGCTCATAGATAACTGTTGGTATTGCCCGACCGAGTCTGCTAATATTCCATTCGATATTAACAACTTTTGTTTCTTTAACTTGTATTGGTGGCTTCCAGGCGATTGACCAGTTATTGGTCTGTCCATTATTACCTGCAACAAGCCTAACTTTTTCATCCGCTACCTTGATCATCAAGCCATCCATCGGATAGATCTTTGACCATTTGTTGTAGGTCTCAAGTAGAAAATCTCCCATAGCTTCTAAGCTACCGGAGTAGGTATATTCTTCAAATAGGTTGCCATGATTATGGGGTATGGCTGTCATCAGGGCAGAGGGCTTATCATATTTGCGGTCTAACCAGCCAGCAACTACATTTCTTGGGTTTGCTCCGTAATCTGGGTTCCACTCGTTCAGGGGGATAAGTATTTCAACTGCTTGAAAATGCCTAAGCTGGAAAGGAAACGTAATGTATGGCATTAAGTGAGTTATATCTCGTCCACATCTTCCGTCACCCTCAAGAGTTATATTAATTCCAGTATCTGTGAGTGTTATAACTGCTGCACAGCCATCATATTTTGGTTCGATCCGTAATACATATGATCCAAACCTTGTAAGGAATGGCTTGAGGTCGAGCATGTTAAATGCTTTGTTCGTTCCATAGATTGGATGCTTGTGCCAGGTTTTGCCCGTCAGTGCAGTTCTGCCTTGTGCGGTATGGTAAAGGATATTATTATGTGGATCGATTGCATAAAGTTGTTGCCAAAGCAAATCGTATTCGCTGTCTGTCATGAATGGTATGCCAGATGCATAAGCCATATTTGCTTGGGAGATTTCTTTTATGAGTTGTTCATGATTCATTTGAATTACCTATAGACAGTATGTTTAAATACATTTGAACATATTTTCCAATAGGACTAGAAACCTCTAATTTAGTTTTACAATCTCCGCAAGTAAATTCTTCTCCAAGAATATCAGCAGCTATTCTAATAGGAACTTCTGATCTGTCATATTCTTTCAGCATACAGTCATCAGCTTTAGATTGAACATCAATAGAGGCTCCACAAACTGGACAATAAAAATTAACTGTATCAAACATTCCCATAACTAATCTCCTTTGTAAAAATATTTATCTTTGCTAAACATTAATATTTTAGCAGATTAATTCTTAGTAAAGATAAATAAAGCAAGAATGTTTGACGTTCAATTACTTAGTAACCATAATAAATGGTTGTTCATAATTGAACGTCAAAGTTTTAATTATTTAGAGTTATTGGTTAAACTACTCTTGCAATTTCATTCCTGGGCTGACCAACCTTGATCGGATTGCCATCATCGTCTGTACTCATACCATCATTAAAACTGAGTTCAGCCGTAAAGTTCAGGCCAACCAGATCAGATTCGTCAGTTTCCTGGTCGGGATCAAGCCCAAGTGCGCGAAGGAAATCTTTAACCATCCGCCACATCAAGTTATTCTTTTCCTCATCATCGCCCTGATAATCTTTGTAATTACCATACCAGAGAGTGTGAAAAATAGTTGAGGCGTTATCTTCTCCATCAACATTAATAATGAGCTGACAACCATACCTGCCTGTACGCTGAGACTTGGTCTCTTTGACCTTAGAGATGGTCAAGTCATATTCGCCAGCTTCAACAGGAGCTTTGTCAGGAATTTCGGACAGATTAGGAATCATAGACATAGTTAATACTCCTTTAAATAGGTTTAGCGTGTGATGCATGACCAAAGAACGATTCTTCGATCAAAGGTTTGGTTTGAGTTGATTGTTTTTGTTTAGTTTTATTCTGTTTCGTTTTCTCCTTTAGTTATGTTGATCTTTTTCTTACCTACAGTGATGACAAAATCAACTTCGTCTTCTGAAACTGCTGAAAGACAACTAAAAAGTCCAGTTATGAATTGATTTTTATCTTCACATGAGTCATCAATCTCAATACAGACAACGCCTTCATAGGCTTTTGCTTTAAGTCCAATTTTCATAATTAAAACTCCTTTAATTAAGCTGAAATAGATTGTGGAATGACTGTTTTGCCTGTCAGATATGCTGTGGCAAGCTGATCCATGGTGATGCCTTCAACCTTTGGCATATCAAATACTCGTGATTTTGCTTCAAATGCAATCTTTTCAGTAAAAAATATTTGCCTCTTAGTTCCTTGCGTCGTCAGCAAGTAGGCTTCATCAAAATCTGCTGCTAGTAACTGCCTGAACTGTCCGTTGACTGCAGGATATCTTGCTACTACTTCCTGGTTAGAATTCATGAGCGTGTGCAAATGGACTGTGACTGCAACTGCACAAGGTAACTCCTGGAGTGAGCTTACCAAAGTGCTCATCCAGTTCAGCAGTTGGCCCCAATGAGCAGGTGCCATGCCCATCTTCATGTCTATCTTTTTACCTATGCCACTTGGAGTAATCCCAGACTTCTTTTCAATTTCATGGATTGCTTTCTTGTTAGCATTTGTCAGAGAGTCAAGGACTAACATGCCTGACTGTTCCTTCAGCCATTGAAATAAACCATTTTTTTCATCTTCCTGGAAGGTTCGCCAAAAATCAGAGAATAACAAAGAGTCAGCTGAGAAGTTATCAATTGTTATGTCTGTTCTTTTGGATGCAATTTTCTCTATTGTCTTTTCGCCTCCTTTGTCGAACATGTAATAATGCAGCGGTCCCTTGGTGTAGGTTGCCGTGAAGTGGGTTTTGCCAGAACCTGAATTTCCGGTTAGCAAGAATTTGAGGTTAAAGATTCGTTGCTTTTCAGTTAGTTTTGTTTTGTTGAAATTTGGTGGTGTAGCTACTTGTGGGTTCATTTAAAACTCCTTTAAATGATTTTAATCTTAACTACTATTTATTCCAACTACCTGCTTTAAGTTGTATTGGATGAGAAAGTTCATGGTATGGTTCCAGACAAGTTGCATCCATATCAGATAATCTATCTGGATTAGCTTTAAAATGCTCTCGAAGAGATTTTGCAAATCCATCATGAATTAAGCATGATTCTCTTTGCCATCCAGCAGTCCATTTTACTGCTTCAGTAGTGTACCATTTACCTGAAGGTTTCCAGAAGTCAACTCTTACCATTGCAGGATCATCTGAATAATAGCTCATATTAATAAAACTCCTTTTTAACATGATCTGAAATCATCTTTTTTAATTCATCTATATCCATCCAATAGGAACAGACTGTTAACCCCTTAAGAAAAACTTTTGCCATTTCTTGTGGTGTCATATCATTAGATGGATGAGTATATTCATCTTCTCCAATAAAGTTTAATGTTAATCTATTTGACATTTCATCAATAGTTAATTCACCAAACTGATTGTCTTTGTAAAGTTTATATTCAGTTCCCATAATTATACCTCACTCAATCTCTGCTTTGTTCTTGCCTCATGCAACTCCGGGTCCCATTCTGAGTGAATAAATCCTTGAGGCGCTTTTTCCATCCAGTGCAACGGATTGTTTCGGAGTCTGCAAAGATCATAATAAGGACAAACTGAGCTAAATGTCGTACAAGCATAGCCTGGATTTCTGTGGAATGATTTCAACACATCCGAGCGTTCTCGGCAGTTAATCATATCTTCTTCAAGTATGTTTAAGTTTTGCTGAATCTCATCTGCATAATGACAAAGATCAGACAAGAAGTGTTCAATCGCCGCTGAGCGTTTGTTGATTGTAATTGGGACAAAGTCAATCTTGCTTTTTTGGCAAAGAGCAACTCGATAAGTAATGGTTGGAATTTTATCATAAAAAATTCTGCCAGCGGTTAGATAACCGTCTGACTGGAATGACATTTCAAAAGTTTGGGGTGTTGTAGAGTAGATAGCTTTCGCTGTTTTGTGGTCGAGAATATCGATTCCATTCTCACCGCTGGAAAATATTAAATCAATGCGGCCAATATAATTGGGCAGCTTCAAGCCCTTTACAGAAAGGTCGATGGAAAATGGTGCTTCAACAGCCAAGATTGAACGATTTTTTACATCACTTACGAGAAAGCGATCCCAATAACCCTTGTACATATTGGCTGCATGGCCGGGAGACTTGGGAAAGATTGCATCTTCATTTTTCCAAAATGGTTCGCCATCGAGCTTCCAAAGCTTGTGGAATGCTTTGATGGAAGTTTCAGTTGCATCAAGAACAGATGGTGAAGAATCCTTAATTAAGATATTGTACGTGGCTTCTAGGCCGTAATGCCAGCAGCTTCCAAATACAAGATGAATGGATTGTCCGGCTGGCTTGAGGTTCATTACATATTGGAATAAGAACCTGCGTGGACACGTGAGATAGGTTGATAATGCACTGTAGTCTATTTTTTCGTAAAAATTCATTTGAGAAATCCTCTCGTTGAACCTAATGAAAAGAAACTAGCTGAGGTAATATTTTATATAGTTTCTGAAATATTTAATTTAAATTCTGTTTGATCATCTTCAATATCATTATCATGAGCGCGTATCCAGGCATAAGAACCATCCTTCATACGAATACCAAAGCCTGTATCTTCACCTTCATAAGCATAAATTTTTGCATCATCAGGAATATACATAACAAGCTCTTTTAATTTTTTTCCAGTTATCATAATAACTCCTCATAATTAAGAAGCCGATTCCAACATCGTCATGCTGGCGATACCTGTCAATTCAGGTCGAATGGTGCGCATGGACTTGCTATCCAATGCGTTTCCGGCATTAAGAGGTTAATTAACTAGATTAGGCTTACCGATTGTTGAACTGGGCCAGAACTGCATCACGAACTTCAGGCGGAAGGTTGCCAAGTGCCTCCAGAGCTTTCTCCTCAGGAGTCTTAGTAATGCGAAGAGTCGGTTTCCAGTCGCTGAAATCCTCGGCAAGAATGGTATCATCAGAGTTGCTGAATTCACCATTGTCGTCCTTCTCTTCCAGCTTGCGACGAACAACAGCCCTGAAAGAAACCTTGAGCTGGTTCTTGATCATGTTTACTGCCAGATCTTCACCGAGTGACTGTACCAGCTCTTCAATCGTCCCAAGGTTGAGAACTACAGGCTCGGTTACAGTGATATCACGCTCTACCTGATTACTTACTACTTTGATCATGGACATTTTGAATCTCCTAATTAGGGGGTTTGTAGAATGGGCGACATGCCCGACTTGAAAACGGCTTTTTACGGCCCTTGGTGCTTTCCGGTAAAATCCGGTATTGTTCGGGTACAATAACATAAAGGATCGTCCCTGTCAACAAATTTTTTCACCTTTTTGTGCCTTTTTCACCCTGCCTTAAATGACTCAAGAACTACCCGAGCAACATGCAAATCCAAGTTTGCACAAACAACTTTGGTAGGATCTGTCCAGATTGGACCTTCATCAGCAGTTTTAACATTCGCCAATAAGCGAGCTTCATAATCAGTCCTGGCAACAATTACTTTGGCTTCATATTCATCATAGCCAACAGAATCAAGTCTATGTAGCAAATATACGTTCATTTTTCTACCTCCGTTAACCATTTATCTAGTTCAGAGAGATACTGCTTGTTTGTCTTATTAATCTTTTCTTGTATCTTTCTGAAAGGTAAGCTCCAACTTTTTAGACTTTCTTCGCTTGAAGATATTATATACTGTAGTTCAAGAGCATCTCTAGCTGCACGTATAGATTTGATAGGAATATTCATAGTTATTTATTCACACATGTAATACCATTACTACAAGAATAAGATTGAAAAGTTGCTTGATCAATCGGAGGTGTTGGATACAATTGATCAATAAGAACCACAAATAAGCCTACTACTATAAAAGATGCAAGAAAGATCAAAGTATTTTTTATAGTATTCATTTTACCCTCCAAATATGTAATCTAGCTATTCGCATTATTTTCCTATCCTGCTCGTAAGAGCTTTTACTTTTATGTGTAGGAAAATGAAAGATTTTGTGCAGGTGAGTAAGAAAAGTATGAAATGTTCGAGTAATCTTTCGCACATTATTTCTCCTTATTAATATTTTGTTCAATTACATCAAGTGCTTTTGTTTCATTGGTGACATCAATCAGCATGTAGGATTTTCCTCCTTGGGTTACTTTACAAATGCCTAAGGCGTCAACAGTTACGACAGGCACGAGGTTTACTTTCTCCTTAAGATGGGTTATCATATTAGCTTGTTCAACTAAAGCAGAATAGCCAGCAAAAGATGTTCCTCCTATACCAATTATTAGACCGACAGTAAATATTATTGTATTATTAATGGGCATAATTGTTTCCAGGTTATTTGTTAATAATTAATATTCTTTTCCCAACATCTGTAACAAAATAAATAAGTTCGTTTGGCCTTTTGTTGATGGCATGTTTATGATTCCAAGCATAAAAAGATTCGTTGCGACCAGTCTGGTAAAGGTTCATTCCGAGAAGTTCTGGCAAGAATTTGCGCTTGATCACAATTGGCTCCATTACTTAAGTTTCTTAATTTCAGCTAAGATTGTCTTAAAATCCTCCACAGCTATTGAGAGCTCTAGAGAAGATCCAAGAGTTGCACAGTGATTATCTGGCACTTGCCAAGAACCATACCCTTTTACGCCTTCTCTAGCAGAAATTAATGATCTTGAGCTGAATTTTTCTTTAAGATTGTCATATCGATTAATTAATTCAATCATCATTTCTTTATGAACTTTTTTAGTTAATACTGGCATGTTATCTCTCCTTAAGATCAAATATTGATTCGTAGAAGGTATGAATTGCCATTGCTATCTCAATAGTGCTTTTATCTTTCATTAAGTCAAGCATAACAGCTATGCAGATTTCACAAGATAAGCCTTCTCGATATAGGGTGATTATTTTCTTGAGTTGTCGCTTGTTCATTGGTTAAGATCCTCCAATAAGCGAGCTGTAATTCCTTGTTTTGCTTCTTCTATTGAAGCTGCATAGAAAAATAAATTATTATCTTCATCATAGTCTTTATGCACAACATCATAATCAAATCTACGATCAGGAATAGGTTTAGGATTGTATGTAATTGTCCATTCGTCTATAATAATTTTATTTTCTGTCATTGTAAATCTCCTGTTTCTTGTTCAATCATTTGATCTACTTGCCATTGTTCATAGGCAACCTTACGGGCTTTGTCAAATGTATGAGGCCAGCAAGCTTCGCATTTGCTCACATCGAGTTGGTGAAGTGCTCGACTGGCAGCTACATACAAGATGTTGGTTTCTTCAGTTGTTGGATTCCCGTTATCACTGGGAACCTTGAAATCATTGGCCAGCCTCACTCTAGGCCATTCTAAACCTTTTGCTTTATGTGCGGTAGTTATGGTTACATCGGCTTCGTTTGGGTCTTCCACAGTTGATTCAAGTATACTTAGTAAGCGTTCCCTGCCATAGAGTTCGATCAATTTGAGGATGGGTTTAATATCTCCGCCCATTGGAGAATCTGCATATTCCTTTAAATCTGCGAAGTTCTTAAATAGGAAGAGGTCTGGATGATTTGAATACCCCTGGAGCTTGAGCTGAATTATAGAGTTGATAAGGTATGTAAGTTGTTGCGTCCCTCCAAGGATGTGGACGGAAAGATTTTTGCCCAGAGCTTCTATGGTTTCTGCAATGATGCCTTTGTTTGTCCGGCATAGAATGGCATCTACAGCTGGAAGTGGCTCATAATGGATTGAAGATGTAACATCATCGTTACCATGAAATGGCACATATTCGAACTGATATGGATAGTAACCAGTAATTATGGTGTTTGCCATACTTGCGATATTCTCTCCAAAACGGAAACTTCTAGTAATGTATAGCTTTGCCAGATTGTCATCCTGGAGTGCATTAACGGCGCCTCTCCAACTGTAGATTTGCTGAAAACAGTCGCCAACGAAGATCTTTTGACAACTTTGATTCTTGATAACTTGCGCAATGACTGGGTTGCTATCCTGGTATTCGTCAAAGAAGATAAAGTCTTTATTAATTATTGGGTTTGTGAGTGCCCATATTTTGAGATAAACATCATGGGTGATTGGCATAGGCTTGTTAACATCGGCCATTTCATTAAACACCAGATTAGCATAATGAACTAAATCTTCACGCATAATATTCAGGTCTGCATCCTGCAAGATTGTTAGTCTAGGCAAATGTTTGTACTGAATAACTTCGTCACTAGAATAGCAGTATTTGCGAATTGTATTTAGGATTAAGTATCCTTTGTTGGCTGGACTGTTATATAGCTGCCATTCACCAATGTCGAAAGTATCAGCCAGTTGTTTGCCTGTCAATTTGCTGAGCTTCTTCTTGTATTTGTAGCCAATTGTGCCATAGGCTAATGCATGGCCGGTTTTGCACATTATGCTGCTTGAAAACTTGGTAGCTGCTTCTTGGGCGAGAAGTTTGTTGAATGAGATGGATAAGCCATATCCTGACATCTTGCGAGCCATTGCAAGCAACAAAAAGGTCTTGCCAGAACCTGGAGGTGCTTGGATTGCATAATTGTTACCGTCAAGAATGGTGCTTACGTGCGACTCTTGTTCGGTGGTAAGAGTTTTACCTTTGTATTTCATTACCATGACTTTCACCTCTTATTAATAGTCATAATCTGGTTCGTCAAGTTCAGCATCTGGTACGTCTGCCTCGCAGCAATCAGTCACAGGCGAGCCATAATCAGATGGATAGTGAATGCCTGCTTGTCCGGCTGTGCAATGAGTACCAGAATAACCAAATGAATCGTCTAAGGCAATTATGCGACAGGACTGATTGCAGGCTGGACATTTAAAATCGTTTGGGGTTTTGTAGAATGGAAGGTTTTTCATGGCATTAGCTCTGTTAAATACTAATTAGAAACTTAATAAATTTATAGCCTAAGTAGATACAAAATCCACACAAAGATATGAGGCCAATTAATAGAAGAAAATTAAGTGTTTTACATATCCAACTACCAATTGCTTTATAAATATATGAGTGAAACATTGTGGCTCCTTTTAATATTGAACTACTCCAGATCAGTTAAGGTCAGTCCCCTGGTTGCTTTTGTTTGGCTGAACTTTTGCCCTATAAATTCTGTGGATGCCTGGCTGGGTGGAGTTTTAGGATCTTGGCAGAGATAAATGATGCCGTAGTAGAAGGTAAGTTTGATAAGCTGACTTGTTGTTGTTAAGTCAGATGCTTCGATGCCTTTAGCAAGTAGGCCGTCACGCGCTTTGGCGAGGTCTTCAATGGTCATGCGGGTTGAAACTACGCGAGCTTTACTCATGGGTGAATTCCTTTAATTGATTGATTGTTAGTATTTACCAAAATAACATATATTCCAATGCTGATCTAAATCTCGTTTATACTCTTCAGTACTTATCCAATTCCTAGCTTCTTCTTCCGTTTCAAATACTCGATTAAGATTGTTTATATATGATTCATTTTCATATTCAATACCAATATCAGACAAGTACCAGTCATAAGTGAAATCTGTACTGAAATTATGTACTGTGGCTTTAGGGATCATTATCTCTTCAAACTGTATTGCTGATATTGAACCAACACATACTGCATAATATGTTTTACAAATAACAATGTTGTTTACGTGTATTCTTTTCATATTATACCTCTTGATGAGTGACTTTTTCCTCATCTGCTAAGGATGCCAAGTTGATTTCTTTCTTTCTGGGATTGCTGATAAAGATCTGAATTTCTTGCATAATGTCTTGGTCAACTTTATCTGTTTGGCCAAGGGTCATTTTTGCCAGGTAATCAGTATAAACTATCTTAACTAATTGGCTAAGACTCGTAAGCTGAAAGTTCGGCTCCAGGCTGCGAACAATCTGAAGTCCGCGAGCCAGCTGATCTGTGGTGAGGCGAAATGTAATGATTGGACTTGACATTATAATACTCCATTATTAATTTGATCTCGAATGTTCATAATTAAGCGGCCTAAATGATTTTCTCCTTCACCTGTTTTTAGGCATATTCCGAAGAATTTGTCATTCCAATAATTGCCTTCTTGAATGTTTTGGTTTCCTGTAGATATGAGTTTTGATCGAAAAGGCTTTTGTGAAAACTTTAATTTTAACAAAAGCTTCATTAAAGTAAGTCTACAATTATCATCCCAATCAGGTCGAAGCTGAATAAATTTAGATGCTTTTTTAACTTTTCCTGCAGAATTACTTTTATTACTACAAAAACTTTGCCAGTCAGCATTATCTGGAGCTTTCATAGCCATGTAGGCATGTTCAACTGATGGATAAGCTTTATCTCTTATTACTATATCTACTGGAGCAAAGTTAGATAGCCAACGATAATTACCTTGAAATTCTTTAATCATGATTAAATACCAATAGTTTGAGTTGCTTTAAAGGTTTGAATTATCGCTGCTTGTTGTTCTTTACTCAGGGTGGCAAGAAACTGTTTGCAGAAAAGCTCAGCGTTGATTGGATCAACTTCTTTGGGAGCCTTCTTAGTTATGGTGGCTTCCTTCTGCTTGACTACATGCTTTATTAGGCTGAGATTATAATCTATTGCTTGGTACAAGCTGGCTTCGTTTTTCCAGGCGTCATATGCCCTATGGTATGCAACCTGAAGAGTTGATTTTTCTTTATTAAGTGGGATAAGTGTAGCTTTGGTAGCATCTAACCTGGCGGAAAGTTCTTTCTGATAGCAAGTCTTGCAAAGATGTTCAGACAAACCAATCTTACTAATGTTATGGATTTCTTTTTCGCTTAGATTGAAGCCGATTGCTTCATTGAGGGTGTTGCAAACTGGACAGAGTTTTTTCATGGCTAAGCTCCTTAGAATGGACAGCCTGCAAAAGATCCAAGACCTCTTTGTTTATATAAACGTTTTCCAGTAGTTTTTATTTCTGTAATAATTTCAATAATTTTAGCTAAACTATCTTCAAAACATAAGCAACAAGCCCCTTCAGTTTCTTCATTTTCATTTGATGGTAGAAATGCAGTTCCATTATCTGTAACTAGTGAAAAGCTCCAGCAAGACATTTGATTTTTCTTTAAATCTATTTTCTTAATATAGGCTGGCATTGTATCTTCATCTTCAAAGAAATAGGTAAACTCGTGGCCTTGGAAAGACATAATCTCTTCTGATGTCATTGTCATTATGACCTCCGCAAAAGTTTGAAGATTTCATTACTGGTGGAGTCCTTAGTAAGTGTTTGCTTCTGGAATCTTAATGTGTTGCCAGCTTTGAGCCAGTTAATAAGTTCAAAGTATGTCACATTGGCAAGATACTTCCATCCCATATAGGTACCAAAGCTGTTGTAGAAACGAATTGTTTTCTTCTTCATGATTGTAATATGTCCTCCCAGTGGTTGTTTTTGTAATGGCCGTTCACGGATGAACAGCGAAACTAATCGTTTGGCAATATTAAAGATATTAAATTGACTAACTCATAACCAGGTCAAAACCTTTATAATTTGATGGCTTTGACCTGGTGATTAGGCAGCCAATTATTTCCAGGTTCGATGTACTTCGGCTACCCACTCGAGTCCATATTTGTTGTACTGAACCATTCTTTTTTCTCATAATTAATCTTTTCCTTATGGATGGTGGTTAAAAGCGGGCAACTTCGTTGCTTGGTTTGGTTATACAATTCTGAAAAAGTTTGCAATCTTGCCATCGTTGCTAAATGTGTAAGCTGTCGCTGTTTGATTCTTTACTTCAATCCAAATAACTTCACCTGGTGAGATGGCTCCGATCTTGATCTTTTCAGCAATTTGAAATAAGTAGCTAAGATCGCAGGTTGCTATGATCTGGTTGGGCTTCCAGATTGCTTGGTCAAGTGGCTGGGTTTCAGGCAGCCAGATTGTGCATTGCTCTTGCAGGTGGAATAGCTCACTTGGGATAAGAGCATAATAGAATGTTGTGTTCATATTTGTAACCTTAATAATCTTCTCTGGATATAACCCAGACATTGTGATTAGGAAGTCGTTTTAGATAGTCAATTTTGTCCTGGTCTGCCTGTTCTTTGGTTTTATATCCTGCGACGATTGTTCCTCGGCTGATGGTATCTCTAAGTTGGCGAATTACAAGATAATAGTTTGCTTGAGTTAGTCTCATGGTAGCTCCTGGTGATGGTTGTAATTCATTTAAGGGTTGTAATTCAGTTGATATCTATTGCCTGGATTTGATCATACCAATTTTATTTGTTTCATAATTTCTTCAATTATGTCATTTCCATAAACAGGAAGAAGTTTTTCTTTAATAATATCAAGTCTCATTCCAGCTGAATACATTGCTTCAGCAATTTCAATACCTGAAGCAAGTTTAACTATTCGTCCTTTCTGGTATTCTTCAATCTCTTTTTGCATTAGCGAAGTTACCCAGGCAGAAATTGACAAGCCTTTTGACTTTTTGATTATTTGAAATCTCTGGTATGTTTCTGCATCTATTGATAAAGTAACTTTTTGAACAGTCATATTAGCTCTAAGGAAAGATTTTAATTTATTGATTAAAGGAGTTTTTCATAACAACAATATCAGAAAAGTCTTTTACTATGTCTGGTGTTATGCATTCGTATAACTCTATAAAGTCTTGCATTGTTGCAGTTTTTGCAATCTCTTGAATGTTTGACCACTCATCTGGAACGCTAAACTCAACAATGATGTTATCCTTGTTTTGGCCTATGATGTTAATTCTAATGTCAAGATTTACCATGATAATTCTCCTAAGTGATTTTAACTGGATAAATGGTATGGCTGTATCTTGTGTTATTGTACCGTAGACAAGTGGGGTTGTCAACAAAAAACACGTAGGCGGTTTACGATTGTGCCGTTGTGCTACGGTGTGGTAGTCGGTTGGTGGTGTGTATATAGTATGGTGGCAGGGCGAAATAGGGCCAGGAAGGGCGTAGGATCGCCGTGGTAGGCCGGACGTGGCGTGTGGGTACGGTTGCATGGACGGCGGGAAACGTGGCGTGGTGGCCGTTGTGGTGGCTATACGGGCATAACGTAAAAACTGTGTAATTCCACCACGTTATGCCCGCTAATTAGTTGTGGCTATTCCTCGCTGTCTATCCAATCTTTTGGCGGGCTGAAATCAGTTATAGTTGATATTTCTGATTCGGTGTTATTCGGATCATGAAATTCCGATGGCTTGGGAAGTCTTTGGCCTGTATGCAAAGATAACTCTATTTGTGTCTCAAGCTCTTTATTTTTTGCTTCTTGTTCTTCTCGTGATTCACGTTTGATTTGTTCAAAGAGTCTTGCATCTTCAATTTCTCTTTGTCTCTGCTGAGCTGATTTTTTTGCCTGTTCTTTTATCTGAAATGCTTGTTGGTCATACAATGGTTGAGATTGTGCTTTTGCTTGAGCCATAATATTTTGAATGGTTGTGTATGGGTCTATTTGATTTACAGGCAGAGCAATGATTGTCTCAATGGCTTTTATGTCTGCTTGAGCACACTCTAACGATGTATGGATGGAGTGCTTTGATATCCAGTCGATGATTATTAGCTTGGCTGCCTGGGATAATGATGCTATTGGTTGGTCTGGTTCAAGAGTTACTAAGATTCTTAATGCTTTGGCGAGTTGGTAATGGTTTAGGCGAAAGGACATGTGAGGGCTTGACATAGTGAGACTCCGTTGATTGAGGTTGATTGAGGTAGTGTGCCGTGGTGACAGGTGGTGCTGTTTGGTGCCATTGTAACATGGTTTGGTGCCGTTTGTCAAGGGTTTGGTGTCGGTTGGTGTCATTTTTGGTGCCGGGTGGTAATGGTTTGGTGCCTTTTGGTGACAGGTTGCTTGTGTAAGTGGTTGATATTGTTGGGGAATTTGAGGGCTGTGTACGGTTGGCGTCAAAAGTGTCCGTGTGTACACCTCCCCCCGACCATTCTATTTAAGTATTTAATAAAAAAATTAAATACTAAAACAGACACCCCTCCCCACTCACGACACGGGGGGGAGGTGTACGGTTGGACACTATTGGACACTTTTGGACACACAGGATTGTAACTCTTTGAAATGATTACCTTTTTCTAGCCTACCTGTACCCATGTGGTGCCAGTTGATGTTAATGTGGTGCCAGCCGGTGCCAATTATGTGTGTCCAGCCGGTGCCTATTGGTGACAGGTGTGTACGTTTAGTGCCCGTTTGGTGCCATTTATATGTGCCCATGTGCCCACCTTTGACACCACCTGAACACCTTTGGGCACCTTTGGTCACGTTTGTACACACTATATTCCTGTTCACCATCGAACGCCCATACAATCATCATCTAATCATCATTCATGCAATCCAGTCTGTTAGGCAATTTACAGTTTGTTAGGCATTAGCAATAAGAAAAGCCCGAAAAGGTCACATGAACCTAATCGGGCTAAGGTTAAATCAAGGTTGTTAGGCTTTTTTATTATCGTGATAGCTCAATGCAGATGCCTGTCTGAATAGCCTTGTTGTAACGTTCAGGCATTAAGCCAAGATATTTAAGCACTCTGCCAACGTTATGGCAGTCATTACAAAGGATGCACCGCACAACTTTCATTTCCTCACGATCTGAGGTTAGTTTAATTGCTTTGGCAAACGTAATTCCGTAAGTTACGTCTTTTGAGAGCTTAGCTATTTTCATACTGTCACCAGATGGAAGTCAACATCATTAAATTGCACATACCATGCTTCAATAACCCACTCAGGCAGGTATGGCGCGGATTTGCGATTAAAGAAACTTATGAAGCGTTTTGAATATTTCATGGCTAAGTCTCCAGGCTCGGACACAATCGCATGGACTATGCCCGAAGTTAGATGGTTGCGTAATCGTTATTTGCCCATCCCTGCGATAATTGCCGCAAGGGCTTCCGGGCTAAGTTTGGACATAGCTTCAATCGCTTTCTGTTCGTCACTCTTTGCGCTTGCCGGACGTTCGGCAGCTTCCCACTTCATTTTGTCCACGTTTTCTTGACCAAGCCCAGCCGACCATTCTGCGCCTTTCTTGGTAGCCTTAAAGGTGGCCCTGGCATCTATCAGTTTAGCCTGTACACCTTTTTGCAAACATGCATGCAGGCATCCGCTTTCCTTTGCCCAGGCAACCAACTTCTCTTCATCACTAAACTGTTCACTGGTTGGAAAGATTGACCGAGGCAAAGTGTGGCTTACCATCGAACCAATTGCAGGTACACTTGTTTCCGTCTTCAGGGTATCCAATGTTACAAAGATTGATTGAGCCATGATAAAACTCCTTTATGATGGGTTTACTTGCGAGTGGCTAGAACCATTTCCAGCCTGTCAATTACTGTTTATCACCTGTGGAAAGGTATGTCAAGTTTATTTTAATCCAAATTCTTTCATCAATTTAATTGAGAAAGTAGACTTCCAGGATGCTATAGGCTTACATAGAGTAAAATCCCTTTTCCTGGCCCGTTCAATTTGTTCAAATGAGCAATAGCCAATTAAGATACCATTTGAGTACATATTGCAATCATTAGAGTTAATACCCAGTTTTCTTTGTGGAATGAATGTTATCATGGTCTTCTCCAGAGTTAAGGTTGTTTCGAGCAATTCCAGGTTATTCAGGTAAGCAACTATCTGTCTCTTGTAATCTTCAATGTATATTCAGTTTCTTTGCTTGTCAAGTTTTATTTTCCACCATTCTTTCTTTCCATCTTGCCTGTCCTTTCACACTTATAATAGCTCGCCATGTCCAGGCTGTCAAGAGTTATTCTGCATCATCATTCCTAATTGCTCGCCAGTCTGCCAGGACCATCATGTTAAGATATTATTCATGTTGAATTGTTCCACAGTTTTCCAGGATTACCTGCTTGCCTGGTACATCTCTTGTGTGATTGCGACGTATGTCGCGGGAACAATCTTTCTTGCGTGTAACCTGCCTGTGAGTGGATGCCTCGATCCTCCTGTAGTGGATTAGGCTTTCTCATATAATTTGCGGAGACAAACAAATAGTCATTGCCGGCAATTGGGATATCTACATACAGTGTTCACTTATGAACAATCAGTCCGGGAACAATTATAATTAGCCAACTATTCAACTTATCACTATTAGCCAAATTGTAGCTAGCATAAACTTGGCAGGCATTATATATTAGAGAGGTCAGCATATGATTGCCGGCATTAAGGAAAAAGCAGGAAAATTAAGTCCTTATGCATTTTAACATTGACCTTTTCACCATAATATGTTCTCCTATAATAGGACAATTTTAAAAGGTTTACAATCTCTATTTAACCCACTTCACCTGTAAAGCTGCCAACCATGTTGAAAGAATTAAAATCTCAGCATCGCAACATTATCCAGATGGCCTTTAATGGATATAAGAATCAGGAAATTGCTGAGCGTCTTGGTATGGCACAATCTTCCGTATCTACAATCCTCCGCTCACCTCTTGGGCAAGCCTACTTGAATGGCCTTCAAGACAGGGCGCACGAAGCAACTTTGGACGTAAGAAAGAAACTTGTCAGCCTCAACAAGGAGGCGCTTGCAACCTTTGAGCACCTTCTCAACTCTAGTTCTCGCAAAGCTGTTCCAGCATCCGTACAATTTAATGCAGCCAAAGATGTTCTAGACCGCAATGGGTATAAGGCTCCCGATCGGTTGAACATTGACATGACGCTGCAAACCAAAACTGATGAAGAGCTCGATGCTGAGATAGCAGCCATAGAAGAAGCTATCAATCGCACAGGTGGTAAAAATCTTCCAGAGATTAAAAAGTCCTTACAACACAACCTCTCCTTTGCAACTATTCCTCTTGCTTCAGATCATGCTGTTGTCACGATGCCTGCTAACGAGGATGATTTATCTCTGGAAGATTTATTCTGTACTGAAGAACAAGCTGGACTCTTTATTCCTGACGAAGATTTTGAAGAGCCCCTTCTGATGGAAGATACCTCAATTTTAGAAGACCTATCATTTGATCCCTTTCACAATATTAAAAGGTCATAATGATGGATCTTTCCCACCTTGATAGAGACCGCAAAGAGCAATATTTAAAACTATTGCAAGCCAAGAACATTCGGATCAAGCAAAATAAGATTACCCAGTATTATCCAGATGACGGTCCACTGAGTCGAGATAATTATCCTAAGCACATGCAGTTCTTTGCAGCCGGCGCAGATTTTTCTGAGCGTTGCATCATGGCTGCAAACCGCATAGGAAAGTCCGAAGGGATTGGTGCATACGAAACAACCCTACATGCAACAGGTCGCTATCCAGGTTGGTGGACTGGAAAGCGTTTCACCAAACCAGTTTCAATCTGGGCCTGTGGAACGACCAGTACAACTGCCAGAGATATCGTTCAGTATAAACTTATTGGCAATCCTGAAGAATATGGGACTGGTTTGATACCAGAAAAGTATATAATCAAAACTAGCCCGAAAGCCGGCGGAGTTGCAAATGCTATAGATATGATTTTGGTCAAGCATATCTCTGGTGGCATATCTCGGATTAAGATCAAATCTTATGCAGAAGGTCGAAAGTCTTTTGAAGGCACAGAGCAGGATCTGATCTGGCTGGACGAAGAATGTCCATTGCCCATCTATACTGAATGTATTACCAGGACCATGACGACGAATGGTCTGATTATGCTGACCTTTACTCCTCTTGAAGGCCTAACTGATACTGTTCTTCAGTTCATGCCAAACGGAAAAATAGAAGATAATCAAGAAGGTAGCAAGTTTCTAATCCAGGCAACATGGGATGATGCGCCACACTTAACTAAAGAACAGAAAGACAAGTTATGGGCAGCCCTTCCGCCTCATCAACGAGACGCCAGGTCTAAAGGCGTTCCGCAGTTAGGTTCTGGTGCAATTTATCCTATCCTCGAATCTAATATTACCGTAGAAGATTTTGCTATTCCCGATCATTGGCTCCGCTGCTATGCGTTGGATGTAGGCTGGAAGAAGACTGCAACTGTTTGGGCAGCCACAGATCCTACCAGCAACATAACTTACTTGTATTCCGAATATTACCAAGGCCAACAGTTGCCACTGATTCATGCGGATGCTATCAGAGCTCGTGGTGTATGGATTCCAGGCGTAGTTGATTCAGCTGCACATGGCCGTTCGCAAGATGACGGAAAGCAACTTTTTGAACAATACTTTGGGTTAGGACTTGACCTTGAGAATGCTAACAAATCAGTTGAAGCCGGCTTGTATGCTGTGTGGCAAATGCTTAGCACTAATCGCCTGAAAGTGTTTGGTTCGCTGGTTAATTGGTTTAGCGAGTTTAGGCTTTATCGCCGGGATGAGAACGGCCAAATCGTTAAAGATCGCGATCACCTTATGGACTGCACTCGTTACTTGATTATGTCTGGACTCAAGCGAGCAATCGCTAAGCCTTATTGGGAGTTTCAGGCGTGGGAAGAAAGTGAACTTTACAATCACCAGGAAGCAAGTCTAGTTACAGGATACTAATTATGTTTATTCATAAAATAAACGAAGGCGAACCTTTATATTATGGTTTAAATTTGTTATCAAATGAAATGACTCTTATTAGTTTTAAGTTTTGTATTCCTTTCTATTTGTTTTATAGTAGTGATTATTTTGATTTTGACAACTGTACTATTTATAAAGGATTCAGAGTTGGTATATTTTATTTTTCTATTCGTATTCGTAGAATAGAAAACTTTTCTAATAAAGTTAAAAGAGTTCTTTTTCATTATAGTTTTGGTTCTCGTTCTATTGGTAAACAAGAGATTACATTTTCTGCAAAAGATATAGTAGATTATATTGCACCTACAGGATATTAATAATTTAAGTAGCTCTTGCAAGCGACGAAGTCGCCTACACGTATAATCACTTTACTTAATCTGTCGGATACTAAAATGGAACTAGATGAAAGATATTGTTCTAAACGCTTTTTCCGTTTTATGTATAAAATGTACATCTTACGGACTATCGGATATCCAGAACTTTTGCGTCCATGGGCAGTACAGGTAGTTCACAGATTAGGAAAACAAATTAGATCTCAGGAAATTAATAATGGCTAATAATGGTTTTGAATTTTCTGTAGAGGAACTTGTTGATCCTGGCAATCCAGCGACTCCGATGGCGAATGCTATTATAGCTGGCCAAGCAGCGAAGCTGCCTACACGAACCAATTCAACCTTGAATACAGGAACTAATCTTCCTGATGACGAACAAGCAAGTCTAAGTGGCCAAGTTCCTTTTTGGGCAACTGAAGAACCCATCGAAGATATTATATCTCCCGTTCAGGCAGATCCAACTATTACTGCACTTGTTGAAAAAGAAGCTCTTCGAGCTGAAGCAGTTGTCCTTATCACCAACTTGGCAGACAAACAAAATAAGGAAATCTTAGCAGATATAACCACTAAGGTCCTGGAGGGTTATAAGCTAGATCTTGCTAGCCGCACTGAGTGGGAAGCTCTCAATGTACAGATCATCGACCTGGCGAAGCTTCTTGTAAAGAAAAAGGTTTATGCTGGCGAAGTCGTTGCCAATGTTAAGTATCCATTAATCATTAATGCCTGCATTCAGTTTGCTGCTAGAGCGTATCCTGAACTTATCAAAGGTAATGAAGTCGTAAAAGGTAAGGTAATAGGAACTGATCCAGACAACGTTAAGTTTGATAAAGCTCAACGAATTTCTCAGTTTATGTCTTTCCAGCTTCTGTCACTAATGGAAGATTGGGAAGAAGGTGTTGACCAATTACTCTTTACGTTGCCTGCAATTGGTTGTGTATTCAAAAAGAGTTATTTTGATGCAATTGAACGGAAGTCTGTATCTCAGATAGTCTTCGCTGATGATTTGGTTGTAAATTACTTTGCCGAATCACTGGAACGGGCTCCACGAGTTACACATAGAATCTATTTGTACCACAACGAAATTGTTGAACGCATCAACTCTGGGATTTTTATCAAGTTTGATGTAGCAGAACTTGGACAAGCTACCAGTGATAAGACTGCCGATGTAGATGAAGATACTCCACATTTGTTTCTTGAACAACATCGGTGGTACGACCTGGACGGGGATGGATATCAAGAGCCATACGTTGTCACTGTTCACGAGCAATCTCAGAAGTTAGTTCGCATCTCACCTCGGTTTGCCACGGATGGAATTATTCGCAAGTCTGATGAAGCTGGCGTAGTTGATCCGAACGGACCAATTGTTAAAATCATCCCAGAACAGTATTTTACTCGATTCATTTTCATGCCTGCGATTGATGGTGGATTCTATGGCATGGGGTTTGGCTCACTTTTGATGAGCAGCAACTCAGCCATAAACACAGTAATTAATCAGTTGCTGGATGCTGGAACGTTATCGAATCGCCAAAGCGGTTTCCTAGGAAGAGGTCTTAAACTTGGCAGGGGCAAATCCATTCAGGTCAAATCTGGAGAATGGAAACCAGTTGATGCTACAGGCGATGATCTTCGCAAGAACATCTTCCCCATGCCAGTGCGTGAGCCAAGTAATGTTCTCTTCCAGTTGCTCGGATTGCTAATCGAGAGTGGTAAAGAACTAGCCGGCATGACCGAAATCTTGGCGGGTAACTCTCCAGGCGCGAATGTTCCGGCTGAGTCTGTGCTTGCACTTATTGAACAAGGTCTGCAAGTCTATAGTGCAATCCACAAACGGCTGTATCGTAGCCAATATAAAGAGTTCATAAAGTTACGGAGACTGAATGCTCTTTATCTTGATCAGATGACGTATAGTGCTGTCCTGGATGATCAGCAGGCAATTGTTCAGGCTGACTTTTCTAGTGCAGACTTTGATGTTGTGCCGGTTAGTGACCCGAACAGCACCACAATGATGCAGAGGCTTCTCAAGGCGAAAGCCATGCTAGAGCTGCGAGGTCAAGGATTGAATGATCAAGAAATCTTGCGACAGTATTTACTTGCCCTTGATATCGAAGATGTTGAGAGATTCTTTCCTGCAGAAGATCAACCTGATCCGACTGAACAACTAGCAATGCAAAAACTCCAGGCTGAGATTGCAGAGCTGAGTGCAAAGGTTGCTAAGTTGAATGCAGAAACTCAGCAAATAATCGTAAGTATTCCAAAAGAGCAACTCGAGCAAGAGAAGACAATTGCAGACATGGACAATGATGCAATAGATTTAGCTCTTAAAGATAAACAAATCTCTGGGCAGTTAGAGCTTGGAAGAACTCAGCAAAGTTTAGGCAAAGCACCTGGTGGATTAAAAGAAAGCACGGTTGAACGTGAATATAGTTAAGGAGACAATATGGATGAATTAGATAAAAAGAAGAAAGGTACGTTTTCTTTTTTACGTGCACTTGGTTTAGGTAAAAACAAGGATGATGCTTCAGACAAAAATGTCTTTTATGCAGGAAATGTAACAACTGCTGCAAATAAAAGAAAGAAAGAATTGGAGAAAGTAAATCAGAATTGAGGAGAACTCAGATGGAAGAATATCAAGAGAGAGTTTTAGTTGAGCAGAAAGAACTTAGTGATAAGATTGTTAAGTTAACTACATTCCTTACAGATAAAGATAATTTAATTAAAATATCTAATATGGAATATGAACATCTTTATGAACAATTACAGATAATGCTTAGATATAATTTTATACTATTAACAAGAATAAGATATATTATTATCCCTGAACAATCTGTAAGTTTATAAGGACATTACGATGCTAACCAGTGAACAATTCCAAGAGTGGAAAAATCATCCAGTAACGAAAGAGCTTTTTGCTGAGATTAAAAAGACTAGGCAGTCAATAGTTGATCAGCTTGCCAATGGAAATAGCATAGGTCCTGATGCACAGGCAACACATGGATTTACTAACAGAGCAGTTGGCCAAATAAACGGTCTGGATCAGCTTCTTAATATTTCCTTTGAAGGTGATGCTGTAGAGAATGATGTTGATGAGATAAGTGGTTATTAAAAGAATAACAATTATTTAAAAGGGTAATAATTATGAGCACAAACATTATGGATATTAATCAATCCGGTATTATTCCGACTGGCGGACACTTGTTAGTACTTCCTGAGAAGGTTGAAGAAAAGACTAAAGGCGGAATTTATTTGCCACAAACAACTCTGGAAAAGGAACAGCAAGCAGCCACGATAGGGACATTAGTTGCCATCGGCCCAACTGCCTGGAAAGACCTTGACGACGGAGTTGCCTGGGCAGAGGTTGGCGATAAGATTAGTTATTCTCGTTATGCCGGTGTATCTATGAGCGGGAAGGATGACGAATCTTATGTATTGATTAATGATAATGATGTTTTAGCTCGGTTACTCTTTTAAATAGGTGTTATTATGGCAGAAGAATTTGTACAAGACATTATTGCAAGTGCAGAAACGAATGGTTCTTCTACAGAAGCAACAGCAGATACTGGTAATGAGACTAGTACTGTTGTTGTGGTAGCTAAATCTGGTGATGATCAATCTTCCAATCAAACTAAAACCCTTGAAGGTAATGCTGATTCTGATCAAACCAAGATTGCTCCTTCTGTAGAAGAACTTGCTTCACAACTTGGTTGGCGTGCTGATCATGTAGGTGAAGATGCAGTTGATGCAGTCACATACATTCTGAGGTCGAAAGACATTCAGAAGGCAATGAGTAAGCATAACAAAGACTTAAAGGAGAATCTTAGCACTGTTCAGTCATCTATTAATGCACTTAAAGAACATAATGAACGGGTTTATCAGGCTGATGTTAAGAGACTGACTGCTGAGATAGACGCACTTAAGAAGGAACGTAAGTCTGCAATTGAGCTTGCTGATGTTGATAAGGTTGAAGAGTTAGATGCACAAATTGAGGAAAAGAAGAAAGATATAGCTGCACCCAAAATTAATGATACGTCCAAGTCTGGTACTGTTGAAAATCCTGTATATGATGAATGGATTCAGGATAACCAGTGGTACTTGGAAGATAACGAGATGGCACAGTTTGCTGATAATGTGGCGCAGAATTATGTTGGCGCACCACTTTCTAGGATTTATGCCTTAGTGAGGCAGAAAGTTCAGGAAGTTTTTCCAGAAAAGTTTACACCTTCCAAATCTGGAACATCTTCCAATGTTGCAACTAAACCAATTGGGCCTGTCTCTCCAGTTGATAAAGGATCAAACAATAAAGGGGCTTCGACTTCTTTTAGTAAGGCTGATCTTACGCCTGATCAAATTAGTATCATGAATCAATTTGTTCGCGGTGGCATTATGACCGAAGAACAATACATTAAAGATATTGCAAGTATGCAAGAATAATAAGAGGATTATGTTATGACAGATCAGGCAAATAAAATAGAGAGTGTTAAAAGCGAGCAACCGCGTAAGAGAATACCTTTAGGTTCAAGGAATATCTTGACTGCACCGAAGAAGTCCGGTTTCGTGCGCCGGTTTGTTAATGATACTGGAGATCGCCTTCAGATGTTCAAGGACGCTGGATGGAACACTGTTGATGATGGTTCACCTGTTGGGGATTCAAAGATTGGCAGACCGACCAACATCGGTAGTGCCACTAATCCTAGTGTGGGTAATAATCAAAGGGCTGTTCTAATGGAGATTCCAGAAGAGATTTATGAGGCAGACCGAGCCGAATCACAAGCCAAGATTAGTGAGGTAGAAAACCAAATTAAGCGGAACTCTCGTGGCGAGGGTAGAGATGGCTTGTCTGGAAGTGTGACTATTTCGTAAAATTTAAATTTTTGTTGAGGTAAAAAATATGGCAAATCTTGATACTCCTTTCGGCTTTAAGCCGGTCAAACATTTGAACGGATCTCCTTGGAATGGTCAGGCAAATGTTTATTACATTCCGTCTACGGATAATACAGCAGTTTTTAAGGGTGATGCAGTTAAAAGTGCTGGATCTGCAGATGCTACTGGCAAGTATCCTACGGTCGCCCAAGCTACTGCTGGTGCTGCAGTAAGAGGTGTTGTAATTGGTTTTGGTGATAATCCTTATGTGATGATTCAGGCTGATACTCCGCTTCGTGCATATAGGCCAGCGGCTACTGCAATGTATTGTCTGGTAGTTGATGATCCTCAGGTTATTTTTGAAGTTCAAGAAGATAGTGATGCCAACTCTATTACTGCTGCA
>Ga0209416_1000202_pt1 | contig 65168 bp, 84 predicted proteins | sample RifGroF1_FD_184001 | JGI IMG/M metagenome (GOLD analysis project Ga0209416, IMG submission 184001) | Groundwater microbial communities from Rifle, Colorado, USA - Groundwater F1 (SPAdes) (version 2) | ecosystem: Environmental > Aquatic > Deep subsurface > Groundwater | place: Rifle, Colorado... | reverse complement strand
ACTGCCTGGAGACGATGAAGAATGTAATGGCTACAGCGCCGCCCTGGTGCCCGGACCTGCCGCTCAAGTCCTCGGGTGGGTTTGCTGTCAGCTATGGCGACGTTGATAAGTAGACGCCAAGATCGGCGGCTCGTGGGGTGATCTGGTGGACTTGGAGAAGTTCAAAAACTAAAGGAGACGGACCATGTGCAATACGATAAAAGCGACGTTTACAAAGCGCCGGGCAGTGTGGAATGACTATGACAACAAGTATGTGGACGAGACTACAAAGGTAGAAGAAAGAATCATCAATATGGAAATCATCTTTCGTAATGACAAACCGATATTGAAGTTCGCTGGAGGGCCGACAGGGCACGAGTCATTTTACATCGAAGATATGCTCGCATACCCTCCGAAGAACCCAGCAGAAACATTGTGCATCTGCGCCGGTGCTGTGAACAGTTGGGCTGAGTGCAAAGTGCCTTGGCAGGACGTTAAAAACTTCCTCAATGCCTGTGGGTATAAAAGTAAACCTCGCAACAAATAGTTCTTGCATTACCTTGTCAATCAGTTTACAGTTTAATTGTGCCTTCCTAGATACCCTCGCAGGGTTGGGCTCCTCCGGCCGTCTGCGAGGGTGTCACTTCTAAAGAGGTAGAAAGAAATGAGAGATGTAATTTACTACGAGGCTAAATGGAATCCAGAAGCCAGAAGAAATATAAAGGTAGAAGCCGGCAAAGCCAAGTTTCACCAGTTTGGAGCCGGCTATGAAGAGTTTGAAGGCGGTCCGGGTAATTACTCCGTTGCCATCATCGAGACCAAAGATGGGCATGTTCTTTGTGTACCGGCCGACTATATCAGATTTGTGCAGGAGGCGAGATGAAGATATCATGTTCATGCGGTACAGTATTTGAAAACTCAGAAGATAAATTTGCATATATAAGATTCATTAAGAAACACTTCGATTGCAATGCGCCTGAACCCCCCGCAGTCACTCGCGCCCGGGAGATCCTCGAAGAGTGTGGGATCGTCGATGTTAATCAGACACCAGCCGATCAGCTGCGGCCGTTGGTGGAGTTAATTGAGGGTGTAGACCGGTTGAAAAAGCTGTGTGGGCTGATGAAGGAACCAGATGTAATAATGGAGTGGGTGAGTAACAACAAGGCACCCGGCTGGCCTATATTCAGAGGCTTTCCGGTATTCCAGAGTGGGGAGATTTTTCATTGCTACCGGGTGGCCAAATGACCGCCCCCCTTAACGCCAAAGGTAAGCCCTTCTCCTGGTCCTTCACTGCCCTCGCCGATTACGAAGGATGCGCGGCCAGATATGCAGCCTCAAGATTTTACTGCACAGTCCCCTTCCAAGAGTCGGCCGCGTCGATTTGGGGGTCCCGAGTTCACAAAGCCGGAGAGCTTTTCTTGAAGGGCATCCCTCACAAGGACGAAGAGGCCCTGCTCCCGGTCGAGCCGTACTGCACAGCCATATTAAGAACCGGACACAAGGTCGAGGCGGAGGTCGAGGTCGCTCTCACCCGAGGCATGGCACCCACCTCCTGGTTCGCCAAGGACGCATGGTTCAGGGCCAAGTTGGACGTGGTGGTGACCAAGCGGAAAGAAAACTCAGTCTCTCTTCTGGATTGGAAAACAGAGGGCAAGATCAAGGACGCCCCGGACCAGCTCAGGCTCTGCGTCGCTGCCCTGGCCGTCGTCCGCCCCTACCTGCAGGAGTTCACCGGCAAGTATATCTGGACCCAGCACAAGCAGGTGACCGGCATCGAGCCGATTGCGAAAGCGGATATCCCTAAAATATGGCAGGAGTTCCTGCCGCGGGTGGCGCGGATGGAGGAGGCGTGGAGGACGGAGCGGTTTGATCCTCGGCCTTCCGGGCTTTGCCCCTGGTGCGCCGTGAACGACTGTCCACAACGAAGAGGAGAAAGACGATGAGCGGAAATTACTTTGAAGACACCCAGGTCATGAACCGAATGCAGGTAATGTGCGAAGAGAGTCTCTGCCCGGAGCATTTTGAGATGTGGGAAACCATCAAGGCAGCACTGCAGGGTACTCGGGTGACCCTGAACGACCCGAACGCTGAGGACTACCCTCTGGCGGGGATGTACGGAGGTACATTGAGGGTACGAATAGGTGATAAAAATAACGGTCTAGTTATTTGCCGCCAGAGTAAGACCTCGGTGTGGTTTGAGGAGGCAACACAAGGTACCGTATTGGATGGTGGAGAGTTTAGCGATGATCTAGTCTATCCAGTCCTGCGGGAGTTCTTCAACAATCATTTCTAAGAGGGCCACGACATGGTCCTCACCTACGAAGACTATCTCGATTACTGCGAAGCGACCGACACCTACCCTCTCGATCCTGATGCCTGGCAGCAGGAGAGGGACGAGGCCCGGGCCGAGAGGCTCATTCAAAACAAGGAGATTGATGATGCCGTGTATTGACCTCAGTCTGGACCTTGAGACCATGGGCAACGGCCCGGATGCGGCGATTATAGCCGTGGGTGCGGTAGAGTTCTCACTCGAAACCGGCCTGCTCGGCCAGGAGTTCTACGAGGTCGTCGATCTCGAGTCCTCAGTGGCCGCTGGCGGCACGATCACTCCCTCGACCGTACTCTGGTGGATGCAGCAGAGCGACGAGGCCAGGAAGGTGTTTGAGCGTAAGGGTGAGCAGATATCCACCACCCTGCACCATTTCACCGGCTGGGTGTACCAGTTGAACGGGGTGCGCAACGTCTGCATCTGGGGCAACGGCGCCGCGTTCGACAATGTGATCTTGAGAACCGCCTACGAGCGACTGGGGTTGAAGGCGCCGTGGAACTTCTGGGACGATCGATGTTTCCGGACGATCAAGGCCCTGCACCCGGAGGTCGAGTTTGTGAAAAACGGAGTAGCACATAACGCTCTCGACGACGCCAAGAACCAAGCGCGATATCTTATTGAGGTACTGAAGAAATGATCCCCTACGGAAAAGAGTACCTCTGGCCGATCATCAAGGCGGAGTTGAGCATCCTGCTCGTTGTTTTTGGGATTTGGTGGGTGATATGGCTGTAACTCCTGAAGGTCTTGTCAAAGACGCCACGAAAAAACTCCTTGCCAAGTACAAAATCTACCCAGCCTCGAAAGCAGGGTCAGGCCCGGGAGGTCGAGGGTTGCCGCTCGACGCCGCCGGCTGGTATTGGATGCCTATAAAAGGCGCAGCGTTCGGCGTCCGCGGTATCCCGGATTTTGAGGGGCATTACCGGGGATTGTACTTCGGCCTTGAAACGAAAAGGAAAACTGCAAAGGCTGAGGGGTTCCAGAAAATGCAAGTGGACGCAATCCGCTGTTCCGGCGGTGCTATTTTCGTCATCGACGGCGAGGAGTCGTTGAAGGAGTTTGAAACTTGGTTGAGGAGTGTGGAATGACTGAGTCCTTAGTTTGTCATATATGTGAGCACATAACTGACTTCACTTGCGATGTTTGCGGGGAGCCTGTCTGCGAAGACTGCTGTGTACAGATGACTCTTCAAAACCAAATCGATTATCCATTGTGCGAAGAGTGTTACGATTCAGCACAATGTAGTGCACTTGCTGAGCGGCGCCAGGAAGAGACTTGGCAAGAAAAAAGAAAACAGGAAAAAGAAAAACGGGCCGCGGTACGTAGAGCGAACTATCGGAAACCTGAAAACGTAGAGAAACGCAGGTTGAAGAAAATTGAAGCTAAAAGGCTGAAACGCGAAGAGACACTTCGCTTTCTCGCTGAAGCCGAGAATGTCATTCGACAAATGTTTAGGGGTATGTGACATGACCCCCGCCCGCGTAATCAACGATCACTATGTCCTGCAGACCCCCGACGCCGGTCGCTACCAGGCCCTGTTCCCCGACCTGAAAGTCGCGACGGTGCAGGGCAAGCAGTTCGTTGCTGTACCGCAGACTCTCGAGGCTGCTCGGGTCCTCAATAATATCGGAATCAAGGTGCAGAGCCCGATCCGCACTCAGTATGACTGGCCTGGACGGTTCACGCCGAGGTGGTATCAGCTGGATACTTCTGAGTTTCTTACCCTACACACCAGGGCTCACTGCCATAATGCCATGAGGACCGGCAAGACAAACTCCGCCCTCTGGGCCGCTGACTACCTCAGAAGAGAGGGAAAGGTCCACCGCGTTCTGGTGGTTGCCCCCCTCTCTACCCTGTGGTCAGTGTGGGAGCAGGCGATCTTTGAGTCCCTGCCGCTCAACACCTTCGCCGTCCTGCACGGCAGCCGGCAGAAGAGACACGACCTACTGGCACAGAAGTGTGACTATTACATTATCAACCATCACGGCGTCGGCCTGATCGAGGAAGCCCTGGCCAAACGCCCAGACATCGACTTGGTGATTGTCGACGAGGTTGCAGTTTTCCGGAACAGCCGATCCAAGACCCTGTTCAAGCCTCTCAACCGGGTGCTCAACGCTCAGAAGATCGCCAGGGCAGCCTGGGGGCTGACCGGTACACCGACCCCATCTGAGCCAACCGACGCGTTCGGTCAGTGTAAACTCCTGACCCCCGAGAACTACCATGGTCACTTCACCGCCTTCAAACAGGAAACCATGCTGCAGTTCGGGCCGTTCAAGTGGGTGCCAAAGAAAGGCTCCGAGAAGTCGGTGGCCAGGATCCTGAAGCCCTCGATCCGTTTTGAACGATCGGTCTGCACCGACATGGAGCCCTGCTTCATTGAACGGCGGGCTGAGTTGTCCGAGGATCAGCGCAAGGCTTACAAGCAACTGATCGCCCAGGCCGCCACCGAGGTCAGGGGTTCTACCGTTACTGCCGTCAATGCCGCCGTACTGATATCAAAGCTCGTGCAAACCGCCTGCGGGGTGGTCATAGCAGCCGACGGCTCACTGGTCAAGTTCGACTTCGGCCCGCGCATGAGTGTCCTTGAGGAAGTGATCGCCGAGAATGATGAGAAGGTTATCGTCCTGGTGCCGTTCACCGGCGCCCTTGACGCTGTGGCCACAGAGCTGAGGAAGAAATGGTCGGTAGCGGTGGTCGATGGCCGGGTATCTGCCGGGGCAAGAACAACGATCTTCAGGGAGTTCCGGACCCTACCCAACCCGCACGTCCTGGTCGCCCACCCCCAGGTCCTGGCCCACGGCCTCGACCTCACCGCCGCGACGCTTACGATCTGGTACGCCCCGACCTACAAGGCCGAGGTCTACCAGCAGGCCAACGCCCGGATGGACGGCAGCAAGCAGAAGATCAAGATCGATATCTGTCACCTGTACGCCACGGCCGAGGAGAAGAAGATTTACCAGGTGTTAAAGGATAAGGGGAAACTTCAAGAGGTGGTCCTCAGCCTGAGCAATATAAAAACGTAACCCCGCTGACAAATAATAATTGACAACCCGTTGACGAAGTTGTAGGGTGTAGGAAAGGGGGAAGGAAAGATGCAATTCGAGATGCGCCATAAGATTTTACCTGAGTGCGAACCTGAAATATTTTCTGACTTGGACGCACCTGATTGGTTGACCAGCAATAATACTAATGCAGGATCCACCATGGATTGCCGGTGGTTTTGGCGTGAGCATGTTCTAACTCTGGAAGTAGGCGCCTCAGTAGAAACGGATTTTAGAGTCATTACGAGGACGAGATGACCGCATACAAACCACCAACCATGGCCGAGTATAAGCTCCTGCACCAGGCCTGCCCGAAGTGCAACCGCATCCCCGGCAGGATGACTAAGACTGCATACCCGGCCCCGCCCGACCTCAACATCGCCGACTGCGCCTGCGGGTGGATCGGCACCGTCAACGAACTTGCAAAAAAGGAGACTAAGACCATGGCAGTGACACACGTAACAGCAGAACAGGTGGTGGCGAAATATGTCGAGACCCGCGACATCATCGCCGCCAAGACCAAGGCCCTCAACGAGGAACTCGCTGTCCTCAAGGATCTGCAAACCAAGCGGGAGAACTGGCTGATGGCCGAGATGAACAGGATCGGCGCCACATCGATCAAAACCCCGCACGGCACGAGCTACATCGACACCGTCGATAATGTGTCCGTCGCCGACTGGTCGACGTTTTTCGGCTGGGTGCAGGAGGGTCAGAAGTTCGATTTCCTGACCCATGCCGTGTCGAAGTCGGCAGTCAAGCAGGCGATCGAGGACGGCCAGCCGCCTCCCCCAGGTGTTTCGTACTCCCAGTTCAAGAGTATTAAGGTACGACGGAGCTGATAGTGATTACACAGCAACGGGTACGAGAACTATTTGAGTACAGATGTGATGGGACCTTAGTGCGCCGATCGTCTGCAAGCTCTAATACAAAACCAGGAGATGTTGCGGGGAGCGCTAAAGGCCTCGGGTACCTTGGAGTAACAGCTGATCGGAAAAGCTACTATGTACATAGATTGGTGTGGTTGTACCATAATGGGTATTTCCCGGAGCATGGAATAGACCACATAAACAGGAACAAAAAAGATAACAGAATAGAGAACCTCAGAGAAGTATCTCAAAGCTGTAACATTAAAAATTCTCTAAGGAGACCGAATAAAACATCTGGTATACGCGGAGTAAATTGGAGCAGTGGTAGGCAAAAATGGTGCGCTATGATTTGTAACAAAGGCAAGGTAGTAAACTTAGGGAGATGCTATGACAAAATAGAAGCGGTGTGTTTACGCCTAGCGGCGGAGCAATGTGCAGGGTGGGGCAGTTGTAACGCAGCTTCTCCTGCTAAAAAGTTCGTTACTCAATTCGTACAACAACAAAAAGGAGTAGTAAAATGAGCAATTTGGACCTGATGATTCCAGACCGTACTACCATTCCCTCATATATTCTCAATTCCGAGTTGGCCAAGCAGGCCAATGACGACGCGGCGGCCGGCATCAGTACCGGTATGCCTCCGCGGCTCAAACTCAGTGGTAAGCAGTTCACCCTGGTTGATGCCAACGGCGACGAGACTGCCTTCCCGGCCGGCAAGATGGTGATCGGCCCTGACGACAACGCCTACCTGCCGATGGTTATTCTCAGGGCCAAAAAGCCCTTGCAGAAGACCTGGTATGCTACCGCCTTCAACCCCGGCGAGGAAGGCAAGAGCCCGGACTGTTTCTCTACCGACAGCCTGCGTCCTGACCCGACCTCTCCGAGCCCGCAGAGCGAGTTGTGTGCCAACTGTCCACACAATGCCTTCGGCTCCGGGACCGACCAGAACGGCAACGCCACCAAGGGCAAGGCCTGCTCGGACACCAAGACCCTGGCCGTCTTCATCCCCGGCAGCCGCAAGGCCGAGACCGACCCGAAGGCCTATATGTTCAAGATCCCGCCGGCTTCGCTGAAGAACTTCGGCATGTACGTCAAACAGTTGAGTGCTGCCGGCATCCCGCTCGGCACCGCCAAGACCCTGGTAGCGTTCGACTTGGCCCAGACCTTCCCGGTCGTAGTCTTCAAATTCGGCGGTTTCCTGCCCCAGGACACCCTACCCAAGCTGGCCGAGATCGCCGCCCTGCCGGAGGTTGAGGACATTATCGCTGGCATGTCGTCGGCACCTGCCCTGCCGGCACCGCCGGTCGCACTGGCCACTACGGCCGACGAAATATTCACCCCTGCTGATATGCAGGCAGAAGCTGCCAAGGCAGAAGCAGAGGCCCAGGCCGCAGCCGAGAAAGAAGCCGTCATAGCCAAGACCCGGGCGGAAGCTGCCGCCAAGTCCGCCGCCACCAAGGCAGCCAAGAAGGCTGAGAAGGAAGCTGCCGAGGCTGCTGCAAAACTCGCTGCCAAACCGGATGCCGAACTGCTGGATGACCTCGACCTCGGCGGGACCTCTGCTGCTCCGGTCAGTAACACCCCGGTCCATGCCGGCGGTCTTGAGCCGAGTGACGACCAGTTGATCAGGGACCTTGGTCTGTAAAAATCTACTGCGACGGCACTGGCTGTGAGAAACCGGTGCCGTCGCTTTAACCTTGCAGTGAGAAAAGAGAGAACATCATGACCGAAGAAATCAAGATCGATCCGAAAGTAGCATACATTTACGAAGTTCTGGAGAAAGCTATGATCGGCCCGACCGATTTCTCCATTCTCACCAGCATCTCCCGGGAGACCCTCTACCGTTGGAAGAAAGGCCAGCCGATCGCCGACAAGCTCAGGCTCGACATCGCCTACAACACCGCCCTGCGCCTGGAGAAGGGATGCCGTGCCGGGCGTCTGCCCTTAAAAGAACGCCTGAAAGCACCACAGCGTATCAAGGTGCTACGGAAACTTATTGCAGAAATGCGCTCCGCCAAGTAGGTATCTAACTCTATAACCTACAGGTGGAGGTAACCTATGTTCTTGCACCGGCTCCTTCCGGAAGAAGGGATGTATTGCGTCGCGCAGCTGCTCCCCAGCGGAGGCTTCCGGCATTTCTTTTTTGAAGACCTCGACTCCGCCGTTCTCCAGATCAAGATGCTGGATAAGAACGGCAATACCACCTACATAACCCAGGCAACCTACGACCCGGAGAAGATCCGGGAAGCCCAGGCCCATAACAAACAGATACCTTACGGCCTGCCGAAACCTGAGTACAAAGCCCTGGCCAGAAAGACCCGCAGCCAGGACAACGCTCGGTACCTGAAGAACTTCTTCCTGGACATCGACTGCGGTGAGAAGTGGCCTCTGAAGAACCAGAGCGAGGGGTGCAAAGCCCTGCAGCAATTCGTCACAGAGACCGGCCTGCCGATGCCCGCCGTCATCAACTCCGGCAACGGCCTCTATGCCCACTGGATACTTGACCAGGCCATACCTGCGCCGCAGTGGCAGACCGTGGCCTACTTACTGAAGAAAGTCGTGGCCGCGTATTCTCCTGCCATCGGCGGCGACTCGACCAGGACCTCGGACACCGCCTCGGTTCTCCGGATCCCCGGCACCACCAACCGAAAGCCTGGCCGCGAGCCGAAACCGGTCACCATCCTGCACGACCCGAACAAGGACATCGCCTTTGAGGATTTCGCCGCCAAGCTCAGAGCCGCGGCCAAGGCCAAGAAGGTGAAGCACGACGCCCTGCTGCCGCCCAAAGCAAACAAGGATGTCAACGCCGAGTTCTTCGTCTACGAGGAGTCGATCAACGACGCCAACCTGATCGCCGCCAAGTGCGCCCAAGTCGGCCTGATGCGCTCGACAGGGGGCAACATCCCCGAGCCGCTCTGGTACTCCTGCATCGGCATCCTGGTGCACTGCATCAACGGCGAGGAGATTATTCACGAGTGGTCGCAGGGACACTCGGGCTACTCAACCACTCAGACCGACGACAAGATCCTGCAATGGCGCACCGCGGGAGTGGGCCCCACGACCTGCGCCAAGCTGGGCAGCGAGAACCCGCAGACCTGCATCGGCTGTCCGCACAACGGCAAGATCAAGTCGCCGATCGTCCTCGGCCGGCCGGAGCCGGTGAAGGCAGAGGTGCCGGTAACCACATGCGACACCCCGCCCGGCTACCGGCGCAGCAAGGACGGCCTGTTCGCTGAGGAAGAGGGCCGCTGGGTGAAGTTCTACGACATGGACCTGTACCTGGAACGGCTGGCCTACGACGAGAGCCTGGGCTATGAGGTGATGACGATCAAGCATCATCTGCCGCACGAGGGGGCGCTGGAGTGTACGCTCAGGTCCTCACTGGTCCACGACCCCAAGGCCCTGATGACCATACTTGCAGACTCACATATCAAGGTAGTAGGTGCAAAGGAGAAAAAGCATATGCTCGGCTATATCGAATCGTATCAGGCAAAACTGCAGCGGCACCAGAAGATGACCAAACTGCTCTGCCAGATGGGCTGGAAGGACCTGGACACCGCCTCGCCGATGTTCGTCCACGGTAAGAAGATCTACCACTCAAACGGTGCGGTCGAAGAGGCCAGCCTGGCCAGGAACGTGCCAAAGTCGGCCGAGGGTTTCCGGCAGGCAGGGTCCTTGGAGAAATGGACCGAGGCCACTGAGATCCTCGGCCGCCCAGGCATGGAGCCGTTCGCTTTCGCACTGCTGGCCTCCTTCGGCGCCCCGCTGATGCCCTTCACCGGCTTCGACGGGGCCTTGGTGTCGCTGGTCGGCGACTCCGGAGCCGGCAAGACCCTGATGCTGCGGTGGAACCAATCGGTCTGGGGGTATCACAACGACCTGATGATGCTGCGGGACGATACCAAGAACGCCCTGGTGAGCAGGCTCGGGGTCTACGGCAATCTGCCGTTGGTGGTCGACGAGGTGACCAACATGCCCGGGATCGAGATCAGCGACTTCGTCTATAAGGTCACCCAGGGGCGAGACAAGGCCCGACTCACCAAGAACTCCGAGGAGCGCAAGCTGATCAACTCCTGGAACACTCTGGCCGTCACCAGCTCCAACGCCTCCCTGATCGATAAGCTCAGCGAACTGAAGCACGACGCCTCCGCCGAGATCAACCGGGTCTTTGAGTACCCGGTGCCGGAGATGACCTGTTTCAAGGGCCAGACCGCGACCCAAGCCTACTGGACAATCCACGAGAATTACGGCCATGCCGGCGAGATCTATGCCAAGTGGCTGGTCAAGAACGTCGATGTGGTGAAGATCGCCATTGAGAAGATGCGGGAGAAGATCGATTTAAGAGCGAAGACCCGGGGAGATGAGAGGTATTGGTCGGCCGTTGCTTCGGCGTCTCTAGTCGGTGGAGCGATCGCCAAGTCTCTCGGGTTGATTAAGTTCAACGTCGTCGACCCGATGGAGTGGGTGATCAGCGTGATCAGGAACATGCGCGGTGACAAGGACGACCTGGCCGGGGATGCGATCGGCATCCTGGGACAGTTTTTGGACGAACATGCTCATAACAGATTATTGGTCAAGGGCATCACCAGCACCCGCCTGCCCTGCCTGATCGTCGAGGCACCGCGGGGGCCGCTGGTCATCCGCTACGAGGTTGAGAACGACCTGCTGTTCATATCCAGAGCGGCGTTCAAGACCTGGATAGCCAAGCGGTTCGGGTCGTACTCGGGAGTGCGCAAGGAACTCGAGGCGAAGAAGATACTCCTGAGCGGCAACGCTCATAAGGCACTGGGCAGCGGCACGACGTATGACTCCATGCGCCAGCCGGTGTGGACGATCAATATGAAATCCCCGCACCTGGGCGGGGTTATCCAGGAGTTGAAGGAAGTCGGGACGCTGCTGGCGAAAGCTGACATGAAGTCGGCTGGGGCGATGAAACTTTAACATATAAGGAGACCTTATGAAAATCATCAGTCCAAGTGTTGAGTTTTACGGAGCGGTGCCGACGGACTACGAGGGAGCCTTGCGGTTCATCGAGGTCGCCGGCAGGACCTGCTATAAGTCAGAGGACAAGATCACCCCGGACAGCGCCGAGAAGTTCGTCAGGAAACTGATCGCTGCCGGGCATTTGGCTATGGTAGAGCATTCTAATTTTGTGGTTAGACTTGAGCGGCCATATAACATTCAATTTGAAGATAAGATTAAAAATATAATTGGAAAATATCTTACTTTTTTTCATAGAGGTATATACAGCTATGTTGGCGGAAGTTTAACTGCTTGGTATCAACGCGTTATGCTTAATTCTCCCAAACCAGTATTTGCTCCATTTCACGAATTATATAGTGAATTATTTGGGCTTAATTTATCTGAAGGTAGCTGCGGTCAGTGGGAAGTTTGTTCCTACAACGAGATTCCACCAGCCCTTCATCGTTATTCAGCTAAATTCATTTGTGATCGCGGCGTCAGCCATGAGTTGGTGCGGCATCGTCCATGCTCATTTGCACAGGAGTCAACTAGGTATGTGAATTATGCTGGCAAGGATATGGAGTTTATTGAGCCGACTGAATTTGAAGATTGGGATGGATCTGGAAAACTTACTTTCCGTGATAGTTGTTCGATATCGGAAGCTCAATATAAGTTCATGTTGAGTATTGGAGAACTTTCTCCCCAACAAGCCCGGGCCGTCCTGCCCAACGCCCTGAAAACTGAGATCGTAGTCACAGCTGATGCTGCTGAATGGAATCACATTCGTACGCTCAGGACTGTCCCGGCGGCTCATCCTGATATGCAGCGAGTAATGAACATGATGCCTTGGGAGGAGTTCTTATGATAAAAATAGGAAAAGCACCATACCTTGAATGTTCTTCAAAAGGGGATAAAAGATTCTCAGCTTTTTATGCAAGAATAAAATCTCTTGGGGGGAAGTCTATTGAGGATTTATATCAAGCCTCAAAAGTATTCAAAAACGGTGATACAGGATTGTCCTGGAGAGCAGCTAAAGGAAGAAGGGCAGTAAATGCTGATTACTGTGCCTCTTATTATTCCGCTCTATGGGATATGTACATAGAAGAAAATCCAGAATTGATAATTGTTCTTAAGAAAGCATCAGGACTTTCTGATTTGTTTGGCCAGGTAGGATGTTGTTGTCAGGCTACAGAGTTATGGAGAATTAGAGGTAAGGAAGATGAGAAGAAAGAGGGGAGAGAAATGAACATGATGCCTTGGGAGGAATTTTTATGAAATATGTAATAATGTACGGCGGAATATTTGATGGCGTGCAAGGAGTTGTAGGGCCGTTTGATTCAGAAGAAGAGGCAGAGAACTACATGGAAGCACACAACCTTGGCCATTTTGAGAGAGCTGTATTCGAGCTGGAGGTTCCTGAATGAACCTCCTGAAATTCATGACCGCCCACCGCATCCAAGGCGCCCTGTTGCGTGAGTTTATCAGCAAGGGACTCTGGGTCCCGGCGAAAGTGTCCTGCGCGGACCTGATCGGCGCCAAGGAGCGGGAGATCGAGAGGCTGAAAGAATTACAAACCCTTATTGAGAAGGAGATTGAGTGATGACGTACAATGATGAACACCTCACCGCCTTAAACTGTGACCACCACCGAACGCGGACAATAACCCGCGGAATAGTAAAGTGCGTAGACTGTGGGTTGAATTTACCTCCGAGAGAGGAAAAGACAAAAGCTCAACTTGTCCTGACCTGCCCCGTCCACGGCGAGTACGAAGTCACCTCCAAGCAGAAGACCTGCCCCACCTGTCTGACCCAGGCCGCCCTGTACCGCCAGATTGAGGAGGAAAAAGCCGATGGGGTAGAGCCGGAGGAAGGCTACAGCATGGCAAAGTGCCCAGTGCATGGGATGTACAGCGTACTGAAGACCCCCAACGAGCCGCAGGTGTGTCCGAAATGTGAGAGCAAGAAAGGATCTGGTCCTTCAAATGAGTTCGACCCCACCGGTGCCGAGGCGCATGAGCCTGGGGCCAAGCTCGATGGCGGCAAGTTGCTGGCCGCCACCCTCAGTGATTTCTCCCTGGCCCTGCAGGCAGTGGCCGAGGTCGGCACCCACGGGGCGAAGAAATATTCACGAGGCGGGTGGCAGTCAGTACCTGATGCCCTGACCCGCTACAAGGACGCCGAGTGGCGGCACCTGCTGAAGTCCAGGCATGAGGAGTACGACCAGGACTCCGGCCTACTGCACGACGCTCATAAGTGTTGGAACGTGCTGGCGCAGTTGGAGTTGCGGTTACGCGGTGACGCCATTGACTGGAAAACGTATCCGGCCGGTATCACGGTAGACCTACCTGAGCCAGAGCCACCGTACCGTACAGAAGTTATCAAAGCAGATATCGGCCGCTGGTACGCCTGGGACGTAGACCCAGAGTACGTAGCGAAGTGCGAACATCCGGAGACCTGGAACATCGACGAGCCTCCGTACTTCCAGAAGTGCCTTGTCTGTACTGCGCGGAAAAGAGAGGCTACGCGGAAGGAGATAATCGATACTTGCAACAAGGCAGTCGTGGAAGAGGCTTGGGAAATTCAGCGGAGGAACAAATAAAAACCCCTCCCCAACCTGAGCCTGCACCAGCTTGATCGAAGAGGGGTTTCTGAGGAGCCCGAGGACAACCCCCGGATCCGAGACCATGTAAGAAAATGGTAGCAAACAATTGAGGAGATGTCAAGTGAATGATACAACGAGTCATTTCGTAGCAGTACTGCTGGTAGTAGCCTTGCTGACAATAGGCTATATGATTGGCCTACAGCAAGTTGTAAAAGAAGCAACCACCCGCCTCCAGTTCGACACCGTAGCAGCCGGCGTCTGCACCGTCGAGGGTGGCGGCAAGACCTTCATGGTGATCGATGTCACCAAAGAGATGAGCGGAGAGCCGACGCCGGAAGAGGTCGAGGGACCGAAGGAGGTAGAATGAGAATAGAACAGCACGATGACAACACAGTAACTATTGAGGGCACCCGTTACGCGGCTTGTCTTTTTGAAGAACTCGGCTGTGGCTTCCCATCTATGGTTGGGCAGGTCCTGCGAGTGGATAAGAAAGAAGACGGTCTGGTAACAGTCACTCACCTGTATGGTATTGAGAAACTCGCCGCCTCACATCAGAGGTTGGTAGAGGCTGTGAAAAAACTCAATGCCGTTCACTGCAAGATATCTCAAGTAGTGATGCAGTCTATACCGGACGACGAAGGCAACGATATTTTAGCAGCCCTCGCCGAAGCCGAGGAACTTATAAAGAAGGAGGGATGAGTGATAAAGCAGACGTATGATTTCTTAGTAGCCCTTGATGCAGGTATCAGGCCGCAGTGTACAATAACTGCCCAGGTAGACCTCAACGCGTTGCGGCTGGATTTTCGGCACTACTGCCGAAAGACTCGAAACACCTATGCAGTTCAGCAGGTAATTACTAGAGAGTCAATGATCCATATAAATCCTTACGCGCTACTGACTGGGGTTATAAACTCAGTAAATGAAAAACTCAAGCTTATGAAGAACGAAGAAGTCAAACCTTAAAAGGAGAACACCATGAAAATCCAAGAGATCGCATCAGTATGCCACGAAGCAAACCGCGAACTGTGTAATGCCTTGAGAGACGACAGCCAGCAGTCGTGGATGGCATCCCCAGAGTGGCAGCGGGCCAGTGCCATTGCCGGCGTGAAGTTCTGTTTGGACAACCCCAAGGCCCCGGCCAGTGCCAACCACAACTCCTGGCTCAAGCAGAAGAAGGCTGAGGGCTGGGTGTACGGCGAGGTGAAGGACACCGAGAAGAAAACTCATCCCTGCATGGTGCCCTACAAGCAACTGCCTCCGGAGCAGCAGGCGAAAGACCACCTGTTCAAAGCTATCGTTTCTGCTCTTGCGCCTTTGTTGGAGGAGTGATTATGGACTTCAAGACAGTTCCAACATTGAGATTTGAGATAGAAGGAATAAAATCGTCAATCATCGCACACTTAGGTATCAGAGGAAGCGAACTCGGTGCAGCGGTAGATGCGGAAATTGAGAGGTCGGTAGCGTCGTACCCTTGGGAAGATAAAGTCTGCGATATCGTACATAAAGCGATCTCAGAAGCAATCGAGAATCACTTTATGTACGGCGCAGGGCGAAAGCAGATCAACGAAGCAATCAAAGCCGGATTTGAAAAGATTACTCCCCAAGATATACAGGAACCCCAAACTGAGTAGCCACATCCCTCTGTCGCCGCCCGGTCGTGCCGAGTTCTCCCTTGAGGATCTTGCGCACGGCCGGTTTGATATCCCGCCCGCCGATGGCGAAGCGCGGCATCTTGGCATTAAACTCTCTGATCTCCGCCAGTGCATCTGAAGCATCCCCGTCGATGACTCCCTCCGCCGCCTGCCTGATCAACCTGCCCCGCCGTGTTGAAATCCGTCCGGATATCCCTCGCAGGCTCCGCTCGGCGTTCTGGGCTCGGGTGATCTCGTCGGGAGCGAACCCCAGAGCGATCATCAATATCTCGTCCGCCCCGATCTGGCTGTCGTCCAGCAGCTTCTTGCCGGCGCCGTCCTTCACCCCGTCAGTTGCCGTCCTGATCGCCTTGAAGACATCCTTGATCGGTTTTGGGCTGGCGGTCTCAAGGCCCTTCATGTAATTCCCCTTGTTCATAATCTCGTCGTAGCCCTTCACCCAGGACTCGGCGATCGAGTACGACGGGCCGATCAGGTTACCAGCCCACCAGGCGGCCAAGCCTGCACCGTGCAGTTGCTCCGGCGGCTGTGAGGAGGCCCCGTAGATGTCGCCCATGCCGATACGTCTCGACAGGTTCACGCCGGCGACCGTCGGCAGGCCGTAGGCCAGGATGTCGCCGACCGTCTGACCGAAAGTCTCGGTGAGGAAGTTGGTGTACTCGAGCTTCTTGTCCTTGGGCTCGTCATCGTCACTGCTGAACAGTAGGGAGATGATCCCCATGGCGGTGCCGGCGAAGGGGACACCGAGAGAACCGGCCAGGGCGCCGGTGGTCATGAAGATGCCGATGAACTCCTTGGTAGATGCGTCGGCGAGGCCCTTCTCAAGGCCTTCGTTCTTGAAGGTGCGCAGCGAGTCGCGGAACAGCAGTCCCAGCCTGAGCGCGGTCTTGATCCGGTAGGTCTGGAAGGTGAAGGGGATCCGCATCAGGTCCTTCTGCATCAACCAGCCCTTATCCCGCTTGCTGAAGTTGTAGATCGTCTTGTCGATGATATCGGCGGTCTCGTCCATCGCCTCGAAGAAGTCCTTCTTGCTGGTGGATGCGAGATTGAACGAGGCGAGGATGGCAGCTTTACGGGAGGCCAGCTCGCCGTGCTGCATGGGCAGCATTGCCAGCCGCATCGCCTTACCGAGCATCCCCTGCTGGTTGCCCTGTGAGACATCGATCGCCTCATGGACCGCCGAGATGTCGAGGAGGTTCCTGGACTCCGCTTCGCGCAGGGCGAGCAGTTGCTTCTGGTAGTCGGTCAGCCGGCCGACCATGGCCAGCTTCTCGCTCTGGGTGAACCAGTCAGTGCCGACTGCCTTGCCGGCCGTCCTGTCCTTATGGCTGACCTTGCGGTGGATGGCGTCGTAGACCTCATTGACCTTGACGTCGCCGCGCATCGCCTCCTTGGCGAACTTCTTCGAGAAGGCTTGTCCCAGTGCCGTCGACATAGCCGAGGCCGCCTTGCCGTAGGATTTATACTTGGCGGCAAGGTGCGGCAGGGTCAGGGTCGGCAACTGAGTCATCTGCACCAGGAAAGTCGACGGCGAAGTCATGAAGTAGCCGGTCATCAGCTTGCCGATATGTGAGGTCAGGGCACTGACCCGCTCCTTCTGCACCGCCTGCAGCCACATTCGAGAGTTGTTGAGGAGGTGACCGCGCATGGTCAGGTCGACATCCCCCACCTTGGCCATTTCCTTATTCTCATTGGCAAAGCCGGCGATATCATCCTCGATCTGGCGGCCGACCGTGCTCCAGGCGATCCTGCCGGCATGTCGCTGCACATAGCCGTTGACGCTGCGCAGCATGTCCGGGTTGGCCCCGAGCACGCTCTTGCGGGTCATCGAGTTCTTCAGCGCGGAGGTATCCGGCAGCCAACGCAGCACGGTCTGGTTGAAGCCAGCAAGGGCAGCCTCGATCTGGTTGTTGACCGCGGCGACGGCCTCCTTGTCCTTCTTGTCGACATCGGTCATATATTGCGTCGTAATGGCTTCGCGCAGCTTGGTCAGCAGCTCAGAGGGGATGGCCACGGCACCGGCCGGGTTCTCATCCTGCATCCTCAGCACGATCGTCTGCTCGTCGACGCCGTTGGCGATGGCGGTCAGCATGGCGTCCTTGCGTTCCCTGATCGAGTCGAACTGCTCGATGACCGGCCGGCCGTCAGTGCCGGTGAACTGCAGGACGAACGTGCCGTAGCGGCTGAGAGGGAAGTACATACCTTTCAATCTACTGAAGGAGTTATTGAACTGCTCCATTAGGGACTTGCGCAAGTCGGAGCCCTCTTTCGATACCTTCTCGATAAAGGCCAGGGAGGCGTCGCGGTCCATGTCTCGCAGCTTGCCGAGGTACTTGGCGATCTCGACCATCTGCTTTTGCGTCTTGGGGCCGAGGGCCTCGTACTCTTTTTTGGACTCAGCGTAGGCTTGAGTGAATGTCATCCCGGTGGCTTTCTGCATCCCGGCATCGACCCATTTCTTCTGGGCATCGACGATCTGCTGGCCGGGGGGGAGCTTGTCCGAGACCCAGTCCTGTTTGCTGAGTTCTTTGGTCGGGTTCATCTGGTTGAAGGTGGCGACCAGCATGGCCCGGTTGAACTTGTCGATGCCGGTCTCAGACTCGGCAGCCTTAGTTGCTTCTTCGTGAATGGCGAAGAAGTCATCGATCAGCCGGGTAGTGGTAGCCTCCAACTCGTTGGTGTGCTTGGCCAGGTCCTTGATCCAGTGGATGGTCTTGCCGTAGGTCTGAGCGAGATGGGAGAGCGGGGTGACAGCGAGGACCTTGGGTGCGTGCTGCAGCCACTTGTCGTGCAGGGCGTCCTTGGGGTTGTTAAGAGATGCGAGGGCGTTGGCAGCGGTCGTTCTGGCGTCCTTGACCGCAGTATTAAGACTGGAGATCATCTGGGATTCGACTGAGGACTGGTAGAAGCTCACTGCTACATCATCTCCAGACATCATCTTGGCTATTTTGCGCTTGTTCTCAAAAGTAAGTGGAGTGACATCATGGACGATCAAATCTTTACCCATCCCCATAGGGAAAACTTGACCCATGAGGTTCACCGACTTGCTGTCAAACCGCATTTTCCCAGCGCGATAGTCAAGAATAACAGGTACGCGCTCAATGCCTGCAGCGGCCAGTGCCGCCATGCGATGTCGCCCCTCGTGATCAATAATCTTCCTATCCTCAGAAACATACAGAAACATCGACTGAGACTCTCTGCGGAGTTTCGCAAGATCAAGATTCCCAGCTTCTCTAGTTATCTTTCGAGCTTTAAATTGTTCATCTACTGTCGAGGCTACAAACTCTTTCGGGTTTACGAACCCTACTACTGCCTTCGTTCTGCCATCGTCATAAGCTGCATACCCAATCTCAGCGTCTATACGCTCATCCGACCATACTGCTTTAGCAGCTTTTTGCACATCCTCAACACTCATCGCCGTAGTCTGAGCCACCGTCGCCGGGGTCCCTGTTTTCGCTGCTTGCAGCAACTCAAGCACCGGCGCGTCGAAGATCGTCTCGCTGGCGGCGAGGACTTTAGCGAGGGCGGTGTTCGAGGAGACCGGCAGGCCGAGCAGGGTGCGGATGGACGCGACGAACTTGGACCATAGAGTCTCGGGTCCGGACTTGATGGTCTCGAGGTACTCCTGCATCTCCTTGTTCGACAATGTCCAGGCCAGGATCTCGTGTGGGTTGGCCAGGGCGTTGGTGCGGTTCTCGTAGATCGCCCGCTCAAGTGCGGTGAGATTGCCCATGTCGTTCTTGTTGGCTTCGATGCGGGCGTTGAAGTGGGCGATGATCTCGTTAGTCACGGAGTACAGGTCAGCGACTGCCTTGGCCGTGGCGGTGCCGGCTGCGGCGCGCCGGTTGCCTAGGTGCAGGGCAGCCTGGGTGGCAGCGTGGATAAACTCATGCAGGGCGACCTCGTAGGACATGCCGCTCTTACCTGTGACATCGGCGCCGTTCAGCCAGACATCGACGGTCATCGGGGTCTCATTGAACTTGGTCGAGGACAGCCCGCGGGCGTTGGCCAACGACGCCGGCACCTGATCGCCGACATGGGCGATCTTGAAGTTGAACTTGATGCCTTGAGCGGTCAGCCTCTGCAAGACATTCCTGACCTTCTCGGCGATGATGCGGTTGGAGGCGGTCGGGGCGTTGTCGACCAAGAACTTGGTGGCTTCGAGGGCGGTCTTGCCTTCGAGCCCATCCTGGATAGTTTGGGACTCCTGGGTATCCGGGTCGCCGCCGAGGGTTTTCTTTTCAGATGAGAGGATGCTGATGTCATCCTCGTTGAAGATGACATAGTTGAAGTTCCCTTCACCCTTCCCCCGGCTTGTCCCGTCGAGATACTTGATTCCACGGATACCGAGGGAGTGGAGGTATTCTGATTTTCCTTTGTCGTCAAGCTTCCCCTTGAACTCATTTGAATCAACTCCACCCTGTAACAAACCTCTCTCATACAAATCTCTGCCGGTTAATTCTAACGCATTTTGAGATTTTCCACCCCTGACCAGACTCGCGGCATAGTCATACTGGTCCTGTAGATTTTTCAGTACAGGTTTCAGCGCAGCCTTCACCTTCTCCGACTGCTCGCTCAGCGGACGATCCCAGAGAAGATACTCATCTTCGGCGGGGGCGAGGTCTACTTGGTAGAGTTTGCCAGCGCTTGCTTTTCTCCCTGTAATTCGTTCAAAGTTATTCTTCTTTGGCGTTGTGCCGTGTATCCTGTTCCGTTCACCTCGTATGTCATTACCGTTCTCATCAACAGCGCGGACCTCAACGGCCCACTCGCCCATGCCGGTCCAACTACCATCACTTGCCTCGTAAAACTTTACAACCCTGTCCTGCCCTCCGTAAGCTGGAACAATATTCCCTGGCTTGAAGTAATCCCGCATGTCCTCTACGGTCGGTTGCCACTCAGCCAGTTTATCCCGATACCATTCGGCGACACTCTTAGCCGACGAGAAATAGAGACCGTGCCCGTAAGCCTGCGCCCCCTCACCGGTGCCTACCTTCGACATCGAGAACTTGTCGACAGTGTGCGGTGTGCCGTGAAAAGCCACCATCTCCGACTCAACCGAGTCCAGGGGCAGTACCTCCTGGTAGTCCTTCTCACTCATGCTCGCCAGCTCATAGAACAGTCGGTCGTCGATCTTGGCTTTTGGGTCTGCCTGCCGGCGCGCCTCGGCGAGGGCGGTGTAGACCTCGACTGAAGGCACCCGCTTGAACTCCTTGGTGCCGTCCTCGGCGATGATCTCGGCCACGGTGGGGGCGAGCATCTCGTGTTTCCTGGCCGCGACCCGGGCGACAACGGAGGCCTTGGGGGCAGTCTTCGACCTGACGAACCCCTTGACCGTTTTGTCGTGGGCCTTCTTGACTTCCTGTTCGCTCAGGTCCTTGACAGTGAACGACGCACCTTTGGCTTTACCCTCGGTGATGGTGAACTGGTTCTTGCCGTCGTACTTAACGCCGGGGAGGGTGGGGGGTTTGGCTGCTGCGGGCTTCGGCTTGGCTGCCTTGGCCTTGGTAGGCTTCTCCACAGCGGAGCGTTTGGGCAACTGGCCGGTCTCATCCCGCCAACTATAGCCCATCTCTTTCGCTGTGGTTGCTGCCTGCTTCGCATCGGGGAACGTGCCGAGGACGTTGTCTTTGGTATCTTGCAACATTACAAGTCCATCAGACCTTTTCCTCAGCAGCATCAATTCACCAGTGCCGCCGTTATTGTAGACTTCCTCGGAAGAAGTGACCCCCTGCGGTGGGCTTGCCGGTGCCTTGGCAGAGGCCGAGGGGGTGCTTTTCTCTACGGCAGGAGCTTTTGCAGCGTTCTCGGTAATACTCCTGCCGATAGATACTGATTTTTGCGTTCCAATGTCACCGCCTACATTAGCATAAATATCAGCGAACCCCTCAATACTGACATCTGGGTACCCTCTTGTGAATGACACATACCTGTCATACGCATCCTGCAGTGACTCGCCTGCTTTGACAGCTACCTGTGCTACCTCGACCGTCTCTTCAGTTATATCCAGGATGTTCTGCATATCTCCAGTATGCCCCTCCCGTTTGTACTGCAACCCTTTTACCGCTTCCTCGTCGCTATACTTTCTGTTCGGCCGGGGCGCATCTGCAGTGGTGGCTACTTCAGCTTTACCATCTCCGGTGGCAGTATGGATTTCTGCGGCTGGCGGTTGCACGCCAGATCCAGAGGCAGCGGCTGTAGGTTCGACAGGTCCAGCTTGATCGGTTTTAACTTCAGCCTGCGTAGCCCCCGCTTGCTGATCTTCATCCTTCACCTCAACAGTATTCTTCTGCAACCAGGCAACCTGCGACCCGGGGCCTTTCCGGGCGGCGAGGGCCTCCTCGACCTCCGCCTTGCTCATCCCCTCCGCCGGAGCGAAAGTGCGGACTTCTCCCCTAACATTATACTGCACCGTGTCGGGTTTGGCCGGGTCGTCGGGAAGACGGGTGTAATTCACAGTAGCAGGCTGTGACTGCACCAGCGAAGCACGTGGGATGGTGGTAACCGTTCTCCGGCCGTCCTCGGTATAGCGGGCGATCTCCTTGCCCTTGCCGGCAAGTTCGCGTTTCTGGACGAAGTGCTCGTTGCCCAGGGTGTCGGCGACCTTGACCAGATCGGCCTCGTAGCCGGTGACCGGGGTCTTGCTGACATCCGGCTTTACCGGCGGCTGGCTGAAGCGCATCCCGAGACCGGGGGAGGGCTGCTGCCGGGACGGCGGCACCTCCACGCCCGAGTAGTCCTCTGCCGGCAGGTTACGGGTCTGGTTGTACAACTCAGCCCTGCGGCGCTGCATGGCCTCCTCGGCCTCTGCCAGCAGTTGCTCGGCCGGCGCCTTGGCCGCGTCGGTGGTCAAGCTGCGCATCCCGCCCTGCGCCAGACCCCTGATTGTCTTGTCTTCGATGGTCCCGGGCAGGGTGACGCCGGAGTAATCTTCCGTCGGCAGGTTCTTCGTCTTATTGTAAATCTTCGCCGCCCGCTCCTGCTCGACCCACTCAAGGGCGGCAGCGATCTCGTCCGGCTTGTTGGCGGCGAGGAGTTTACTGACCTCGTCGATCGGGATATTGATCGTCGCGCTCTGGCCGTCGGCGGTTGGGAAACTGACATTGGCCATGCTGTTCTTGGTGCCGTTGAGGACTATGCCCTCGGGCAGCAGGGTGGTCAGCAGCTCGCCACTCACCCGGTCGGTTACCGGGTCTTCGCTTGGAGTATCGTCGAGGACTTCTTGAGCGCGAGCCCGTCTGGAGTTGCGATATTGCCCGGCAAGTCCGAACGGTGACAGCAGGGCAGTCATGCCGAGGGTCGGGGCTATGGCGGCCTTAGCCTGCTGCCATGGATCGACATTCACTCCGGCGCCTTTCTCCACTGCGGCCTCGCCGTAGCTCTGGCCCATCTCGGTGCCGACCTCGCCGACTGCGGTCTTGCCTAACTGCTTGGCGAAAGGCTTCAATACTCCTTCCCCAGCGAGTACCTTGCCACCTATGCCCAGCAGCTTTCCGCCGAGGTATGTGCCGACGGTCTCGCCGCCGGCCTCAATTGCTCCGGACTTCCAGCCCGCGGCTCGTGCCGACTCATCCGTTCCGCCTGCAACCTTGACATTCTCGAAAGTATCCTGCGCCTGCGCCATGCCCATCGGCACTGCGCCGGCCAGAGAGGCAATCCCTAAGCCTACGGCGCCACTGACTGCTACCTCCGGAGCCGCTGCCAGAGCGAGTCCAGTCGCTGCCGGGATAGCCACCGACGGGGCGAGCATCTCCGCGCCGGAGGCGAGGGCGTTGGTGACGACGTTGTGGCCTTCCGGATTAAGCTGGTTCTCAGGTCTGGCGAGACGTTCGTCAGCGGCCGTAACTAATTGCTGCCCTTTCCTGTAAATGCCCGACGCTGGCTCCGTTGCCCACTTGGCTGCCTGCCCGACCATCCTGGGCAATTCGCCAATGACGCCGCGCTTTAACCCGGTGGCTATCTCTCCGGTTGCGGAACGGCGGATGCCGGCCGGCGGTGGGACAGTTGCCGAAGACGGCATATTGAGCAGTTCTTCGTCAGTGAACGATGTCTTGCCGGCTACCGGCAGGGCGAGAAGTTCCTCATCGGTGTAAGCCATTACTCGGCCTCCCACTTACCCTTGACCCATCTGAAATTACCCTGCGGCAAGGGGTAGACCTTACCCTCGACCCGGTCGGCTACCGGCGGCAGCGCCGAACCTCCGCTCTCTTGCGGTACAATCTTGCGGAAGCCTCCGGGTGCGGCCGGGTCAGGGACGATCACCACCCCCCGCGATCCGCCCTCGAGTCCCTGCAGTTCCTCAGTCGTGAAGTGCGGCGCGATCTGTTCCTCCTTCCGGCCGGTCAACAGGTTGATCCGCTCCTTAAGGCGCTGGCGGATGCCCTTATCGGTCTCAGTGTCAAATTGATCAATCAACCCTCTGACCTCGTCGGCCTGGGCCAGCTCCTGCTCGGCGGCGGCAGTCTGCGCCCGATCAAGGCCCATCTCTGAAGTGGCCCGCTCGGCGAGGATCCTGTTCTGCTCCCCGGCGGTGCGCTCCCGCATCCCGGCCGCGACAAGCTCGGCGTCCTGCCCCCTGGCGGTGAGGTCCTGGGTGGCGGCGATCTGAGCCCTGCGCTGCCTGATGCCGTCTACTACCAGCCCGCCGATACTCTTGTCTGTGAGGTTGTCTCCGCCGGCGCCGGGCAGCGGCCGCACGCCGAAGAACTGACCGCGGGGGACTTCCTGGGCGGCATTGTAGCGGTCGATCTGGGCGGTGGGCCGGACCATTCCAGAGGTGGCGGGACGAGCCTCGATCATTGGGGCCTGCGGCCGGGCGATCGTCTCGCCGGCAACGTCGGACCAGCGCATACTTCCGTCTGGATTCATCGACACAGTGTTGCCTGTTGACTTATCCATGATGAAATTGCTGGTCGGTACGGAACGGACAGGAGCGGCGGGGGCTGCGCGTAACCCTCTGTGATTCGCCGTAAGGTCCTGATTGGGGAGGGTGGTAGTAAAGCTGTTGGCCTTCACCTTCGCCCGCTCGGCGGGGGCGACTGCCGGAGCAACGGCCGGCGGAGGTTCGGGGGGAGCGTTGAACTTTTCCTGCGGCGTGCCGGCCCGGGCGGTACCGAAACGGTTGGCCAATCCGCGCCAGCCACTTTCGACGGCAGCTGCTATTCTCTCTTCCGGTGTCAAATATGCCATCTGCCATCTCCTTCTTGGTTAGGGTGTGGCTTAACTATAGAGTATTCTCATATATAAATCAAGCAAACGAGTTGACAGACGAACTGACGATGCTGTTCAGGCTGGCAAGCGCTGCCGAGGCAGTCCTGGCGAACGCGTCAGCTGCTGCGGTCAAGGCCTGGACCTCGACCCGGTCGTTCTCAGTGGCATTCTCCCGGCGGTGCTTGTAGACATCTATGCCGGCCGTGATGTCAGATGTCTTAGCTTTGAGATCCAACTCGTCCCTCGTAAGGGTGGCTCGATATACATCTACCCCGCTACTGACCTCAGCAATTTTTGCCTTCAGGGAAAGATCATCCTTAGCCATTTGCGAACGGTAAATATCGGTCCCGGCTGTCAGGGTGGCTATTTTTGATTGCAGCACTAAATCATCTCTGTTAAGTCGCGCCCTATAGAACTCAGCAGCAGCCCCCATCATCTTCGCCTGCGTATCAGTGTTGATACTGGCCACCCGCACCGCCGCATCCGGAGCCGTGGCTATGGCCCGAATGTAATCAGCAGCGGCCTGCATCGCCATCTGGCGAGACTCGAGGGCTTTGCCGATCGCAAACTTAATTGTCTCAACCTCGATCTCAACCTGCTTCATGGCATTGGCGGTGGCCATCTGCCCCACCTTTCCGGCTTGATCAAACAACGACTCAGATATTTTCTTGATCATCGCGCCGGCAGGAAGCATTATGCCTTTTGCAGCGAAGCCGGTGACAATCTGCGCCTGCACTCTGCGGCCGTCCGCGATGACATTCTCCCTCCCTCGCTGCCAGACCTGATCCCAGATCGCCTGATTGATCCCGGTACCGCCATTGGTGATGGTATTGACCAGCCAAGTTGTAGCTTCATCAAAAGCGTCGCTCGCCAAGGGGTAATAGCTGGCGAAAAACCCGGCTAGCTGGGCGGATAACATAGCGATTAATTTGGCTAGTTGGGCATCGTAGGTTATCGTCGCATCTGCAACGCTTGGAATTGTAGGCTCGACAGCAGCGGGCGCAAACCCTGTGGCCGTGCTTGGCGCAGGGGTAACTGTTGGCACAAACGCTATATCTGTGAGGGGGGTGGTAAGTTCAGACAAGGCAAAGCCTGTCGTCGTGGATGGAGGGTCAATATAGAATCCAGCATTGACGCCGATTAGATCATTCGCGGCGTCTGCAACCTGGGTCGTGTATGTCTGCGCCGTAAGGAGGGCGTTGGCGATTATCGCATTGATCGTTTCTTCGGCGGTGGGCATGTCATATCCTCCTGGTAAGGTTTGCCGGGACGAACTCCACCCCGATCAGGTCGGTGTCATCGGACGACATCAGGGTAAAGCCCCACTGATGCCCCTGGATGTCGTGCGGGATCTTGGCTCGGAAATCGTAGGGGCCGCGAGTGCAGGCCTCGACCCGGTAGGTGTGCTCAGTACCGTCGACGTTCACCTTCATGTAGGTGGTGCCGCCAGTAGTTACCCCGACATAGACATTGAGAATCTTCTTTCTGGCCGGAATGCCACAGTTGCTGGTGCCAAAGTCTACTTGCCAGTCGATGGTGCTGCCAGCATCGGTGGACCCGGCGAGTTCGTAGATTCCGTCATCTGCTACGCCGTAATACTTTCCATCGCTCTCAAAGAACGAGTTGAAGCCGTAATTGTCATACTGCCCTGAAGCATATTGACCAGCAGCATTTGGATCCATATTGACCACCCACACCCTGCCGTCATCATCAAGGGAAGGAGAGTAGACCGTTGTTTCCCCAACAACACGGCCTATAGTTGCCAACTGGTTTGTGGATGCTGAGAGCGAGGCTGTCATGGATGCAACGTATGTACCAAGAACTGTGAATGTTCCACTTGCCTGAATCTGTTCAATCACGGTCGCAATCAAGGTCCGCGTTGCCGAGTAGGTATCTACAACCTGACCGTTCGCGTTGAGAAAAACGATGTGCTGCATTGGCGCAACTGCTCCGTCCAGAGCATACATCACCGATACGCACCACGCTTCCCCTGGGTTCGGATCTTCAAAGGCAAACCCCTGCATACTCGGAAGAGTCGCATAGACTTCGCCATATGCGCTCTCGTATGCTCTGCCTTGAAGTGCCGGGAGAGTTGCATCGACCGAAACAGGACTTTCCGTGCCGATCGAGATGAACGCCGTCAACGGGGGGAGGATGCCGAAGGCATACTGCAAGGCAGGGGGAACATAGGCTCCTTCCTCAATCATCGCAGTCATAGCCGGAAGTTCAGCATAGACTGCACCATAAGTCCCCGCCGATTCTCTGACAAATCCAGCCAGTGCTGGGAGAGAGGCGCGTACGTAATCTGAAGTTGAGTTGGCGTACAAGCCAACCTCACAGTTGAACGTCATGCTCTCCGACTCATGGACAGTCAACTCGACCGAGTTGGAGAATAGGACTGCGTAATCGATGATATTAAGCGTGACTTCTAAATCCATCAGACGCTCCCGTAGTGGATCTCGCCACTTCTGAACCTTGCCGAAAGAACCTTATCGCCACTGGTATAGAGATGCCCGTACACGTACAGCGGCACGACCAAGGGATATGGGCTTGCCAGTGCGCTTCTGTGGACGATTGTCTCCGTTCCAGTAGTGACTACATAATGAATGGTGTTGTCTTCGTGGCGGTATATTCTGAGTAATGACGTAGCGACCTGCGCCAGTTTCATCGTCGAACTCTTTGCCCCGTTCTCGTAGACATGGATTCCTTCAGAGTCAATCATCAGAGCATGCGAGAAAGTATTAATCCCATTTCCTTCTTTTCCTTTTGGGCCGATCGCAAGTTGTGCGGCATGAACCCCTGACATGATAGTGAAGAGGATATATTCTCCTGCTGCAAGGGGGTCTATACTCCGCGCCCAGGAGTTCCACCCTTGGTTCGTAACGGAAACGATATAGGAGTATGGAATGACAGTCGTTGTGGTGGTTGCCTCACTTGCCGGTATGGTCGTCGTCGTGGTGACTGTAGTTTCGACCGACACCGTAGGAGAAACAAAGTACGGAATTCCTGTGGCGGTTGTTACTTCGTCGATCTTTTCAGGCAACCCAGAGTTAGGGTCATAGAGAGGATCGTTATACCCCCCACCAAGGACATAAAACCCTTCATCCGAGCCAAATATCTCCGTTTCAAGAGCATCTACCGCTGTCTGCGTGGTCTCATCAGCATCCTGTTGAGCAAGCCATGTAGCATCGGCATATTGATCAGTGTAATTAATCGGGGTCGGTGAATATGTCTGCGTCGCTGGATTGTAGTAAAGCGTTTGTGACGGAGGGTTGCTCACATCGTAGCCGACAAAGATATAGAATCCTATCCCGTTATCGCCGTTCCACATCGCCATCCAATACCCCCCTGTAAAGGTGTACATTGGAGTGCCGAATCCAAGAGAGCGACCAAGATTTTCCATCTGGACCAGTTGCCATGACAATGACTGCCCCATACCTACAGGGTAAAGCGAGTTTGCAACTGTAGCATATTCTTGAGCGGTGGCAAGATAGATGCCCTTGGGGTATGTAGTCCTATCAAGGTTTAACCTACCATCTGGGGTGACTGTATATATCTGCCCAGTCGGGCCGACTGATGGGGAATCAATTGTCTCAACTGAAGTTGAAGTGTATGCATTATTCGCAGATGTCCCGGTGTAACCAGAGATAACCGCAGTGCCCATATCTTTTAAGAGTATTGTCATGGCATCCCTATTGCGTATTTAGCGTATGGGCCGACAGGCGTTTGAGGCAGAGTAGGAGGCGGCGAAAGATACGATTCCAGATCATCCACAAACTGCCCTACTCCAAACAAACTTACCGAGAAATTATCATTATCACTTGCTGTGAAAGGGAGTCTTCCTAATTTTTGCCAAAGGGCAGTCGTCGGGACCTCTGCAATCATCTGCCACCTGAGAAAAGCGAGGGAGTATATATCAGTCGGTACTGTTTCAACCTCGATAGTTTCTTGTATTACTCCGAGTAGGACTATCTCATCCGGGGTTACCTTAACCGGCCTGACATGAACGAGGGTTTGGCCTGTATCTGTTCCGGGAAGTTTTACCCATGAAGTAAACGGCGAGCCGTAATACACCGCCCTGACAGATTCCTTTACTTTGTTGCATATGCACAGATATAGATTCCCCGACTCAAATGCCCCAGCATATGTAATATCAGGGCGCACTCCGTCCTCACTCGATACCTCTACCGGGACAGAAATGGTCGCACTGAATAACCCGGTAGATGAGAAATATACCGCTCCGTACTTTCTGGTCCAGGTATAAATCAGGCCATCATGAGCATGGAACATTACAGAGTCGTAGGGAATGAGAAAATTGCTGTTCGGGTGCGGGAGAAGTTGCTCAAGCATTCTCTTTGCCATCCTCCAATCCCCAATTACGGTTACATCAGAGAGGCCATCAAGTAACAGTATAAACTGGCTCGAATCTATTACCGATACCGTGCTTCCAACTGCAAAAGAGAACGACAGTCGCCAATTCTCATAAGCAGGATTCGCGACAAACCAGTCCTCCGCAGGATTGCTTATCTTATATGGGATAGTGTTTGTAGCATTGTTTACATGCAGAAAAGTCTGTACCCCGTTTGCTGCAAACGAGTAATACCCCATCGGCCATGAAGAGGTCGCTGAGATATCAAGAATGATTATCCTCAAGGCGGCTGGCATCGTATCTTCCGGGATCATAGTCTCCAGATATATAGGAGAATATGCCGGAAACAGGAAATTCCAGGCGCAAATATACTTGCTGTTGTGTCCCTCATAGGAATAGAATTGATGCAGCACCTGCCAATCTTTCGCCAGTTGTTGCGCAGTCCTAAGTGGCTGCACTGCCCCTGCCATCTCTTCGCCACCGCCAACTTGCAAGGTGAGGGTCCTTCTTCCCCCAAGGTTCGACCCATTCGAAGAGTAGAACATCAGGGTATTATCGAAGGTGTACTTTGGGAAATCAGCTACTCCGCTATTGTTAAAATCGATGAACAGGTTGTCGGCCACAGAGAGCCAAAAACCTTCAGCCCCCTTGTAGGGCAAGAGGTTCGGGCCACAGGCGTAATCTTGAACCCACACAGTATCAGGGCCAGGGGTTTCACCACCTACCAGCCCAAAGGGGGAACTTCCAAGCATGGGTCTGAATTGCACAGTCTGGTTGCCGTCAAGAGCGACATCCCCAGCAGAAGCAAGGTTGATAGCTTTTATCACTGGGGTATTGCCTTCAGCAGCATAATACAGGACATTCAGCGGGACATAAGAGGTGAACCCCCCAGCCCAGAAGTCGGCTACCGCCAACCTTATCCCGTCGTCATTTGAGCAGGATACAACCGCACCCATCGGAGCGGTTACCCTGCCCCCTGTCAACTCGCCTTGCTGCCAGACCTTAAAAGTAAAGCCGTCCCACTTGACGGCTTTGGCAGGTACATCAATATCCTTGATGACAGCGAGTTGCTTCTCCGCAAACCATTTGCGCTTTTTGCTGCGATCGCCATCAAAGGTTATCATGGAAGAATCTCGGTCTGGCCGTGAAAGTTTGTCCAGAATAAGTTGAACGAGTAACTACTTGCCGTGGCTCCTGCAAATGGGGCTGAGTAAACCGTATTCAGCGGAACACCATTCCAATCGGTCCCTCCAAGGAGATAAATTTTACTGGTAGTCACAACCGCCTGAGACATCGCCATCCATATGGGCAAAACTGTCCCAGATGACCACGCCCCGATATCTCCATTTATGTCTATTGGTGCCCTGTAAACAGTATCTTTTATCGCAGGGTCTGCCCCCCCAAGAAGATAAACCATCCCAGGAACAGTTACAGCTTGAGCGTAACTAATGTCATTAGGGATATTCCCAACATTTGACCAAGCCCCTATCAATCCGTCTTCGTCAGTTGCTGCCATATATATATCAGTAGAATTTTCCCCACCGATAATATAAACTTTGTTTTCCGTTTTAATCGCAACAGGACTGCGAAGTGCGGCAGGAAGAGAGGCATACGAAGACCATGTACCGATAGTCCCATCCTGATTTACCACAGCAGTAATAACTGTTGCTGTGTTCCCCCCAGAATTAAGGTATCCTCCAAATAAATACGCCCTGTTCTTTATTATCAACCCTGCGTGATCTGACCTTGCCACTGAAAGGGGGGTTGCTGATGCCCAAGTCCCTATCACCCCATTATCGTTTACTGGGGCAGTATATACAGCGGATGAAAACGTGTTTCCGAGTATATATACCCGTCCTCTGGTAAGGAAGGCGACCCCCCTCGCCACCCCCCCCGGTAGTGGTGTATCTGTGCTCCACGATCCGATGATACCATTTGTGATAGTTGCCTTGTAAACATTTACAGTGCCACCCCCAAGCAAATATATCGTATTCGCGTTGGTCATCACCGCACAACCACCCTCAGAGGCTGCGGGGAGGACTGTTCCAGCAACCCACGGAGTTATATCTCCGGTTTGGGCAGCATTGGTGTCATAAAGCAACCTCCAAGGTTGCCCATTATCATAAATGTAATCCATTACTCAGCCGGATCAGCGATGAAGAAAGCGGTTACTGGTTGAGCATCGCCCAAGGTCTTGTATGCCGAGTTGACAATGACCTCCTTGTTGACGGTGCCGACTGTGAACTGTGCCCGTTTCTCAGTGGTGCTCAATACTCCGGTGTCTGTGGAGAGGACAAGCCTTGCAAATGAGTAATACCCTGTAGCAACCAGTGTCCCGGTAAGCGATTCAGCGGATGCCTTACTCAATACCCCACTTGGAGCAGTAGCCTCAAAGGTAAAACCCGTGCCAGTCCCGCCGACTGATACGGTACACATCAGCGTAGCCGCCCCGATTGCAGCATCAGCCGTAGCCGGGATAAGCGCATCTGCCGCAGCCTGACTTGTTGGAGAACCATAGAGTTTCAGAGTTGCCCCGTCCATCGCAGACTTAAACGAGCCGGTAACGAGCCGGTGAACACGTAATCCTGTAGATACTTTCATTAATTACTCCTTAGAGTGCGTTGGCGATAATCTCGCCTATTGCAAAAGTAGTGACCTTGCCGGTTGTGACAGCGACAACTACAGGTTTTGCAGCAGCGAGAAGACAATTCCCGGCTGTTGCCGCATCCCAGATAGAGACATGCGTAATGTTGTAACCTGCTGTCGTTCCTGCGGTCCATGAGACTGCCGCATCTGATAACGCCTGTCTTGATGCAGGAGTGGCGAATGTGACTGACTTCCGCACATAATCTGGATCTGTGCCGACCACGAGTTCGTTGGCTGTGCCCGCTACGCCTGGGTCGCCAGTGTGAAGGGCCACATGCCAAGCGGTAGGTCTGGTTGCTGTGCCTGCGGTGAGAAGAAAAGCCAGTGCGAGATTGCCGCCGTGTGTAGTGAATGCCATGATTATCTCCTTATACTGCTACGATGGCAAAGCCGACGTAACACTTGAGTTCTTCCCCGGCAGCAGGAGTTTTGACAGACGGCAGTAGCGCAGCGGATACCAGCAAGCCTGAATTACTCCCCCTGGTGACATTCGTTGTCAAACCTAACCCCCTGACAGTCGAGGCTGATGGGAACGCCAGAATGTTCGGGGATGCCGTGTTGGTCATAACTCCGAGTGAAGGCGTTGACAATGTGACTGCCTGCCTTGCCCCCCCAACTACCGTGTAGACCGTATCCTCTTGGCAGTCTGCCAGCAGAGTTATCATGGTATCAGTGGCAAGCGGGACACGATTTGCCCCATACGCAAACAGATACCAAGTTGTGTACGCCGATCCGCCCTTGAACGCCGCAGAAAGCATGTAGTCAATCCCTGCGTTCGGCATGAGGTTATGAAACGTATCGGTTGTCGAAATTATCCGACCGTCTCGTCCAATGTGCTCAACCGTGTAGGTGAACCCTACCTTGTACTCTTCCATTTACGCTCCCCGCCGAATCACCTCGGCATCTACCCATGATGATGCCGCCATTGTCGATGTGGTCGGCTGATGAAGACTTGCTATGAATTGACGAATGCCGTCCTTCTCTCTGACCAGAGTTGCCCCTGATACAGCGGATTCAACGGCTACGTTTTCCTCTTGAATATTCTTGCAGTTCCCGTCAGGTGTGCCGACGACCATGCCGCGCTGAGACTGCCATGCGACATTGTCTGAATTGGGGATGGGGCCACCTGTGCCGAGCACTCCCCCATATTCAAACTTTGGAATGACTTCAAATCCGTCTTCAGGATTGCCTGCCCAAAACTCAGTCCTGTTCCCGTAGGCGAAGAATATCCCGTTTTTCACCGGCTCCATGATGGCTACTGGGTCGGTAACCTGAATATAGTTGTCGCCAAGTTTGAACTGGTCAAACGAGTATGGTTCTGAGTACCAGACACGACCATGCGAGTCGGCTACATAAGACCGCCCGTTGTAATGGCGGATAATTCTGATTCCAGTTGGCGGAGGGGAGATGAGTTGTGTTTCGAGTGTCGTCCCTTCGTCGTACCGGCCGGCGGTGATGGTGTAGGAACTGAGTATGGTATCGGCTACGTGGTACAGTTCACTCCCGTTTGCCGTACTGAGGTAAATACGGACTGCCTCAACCTGCGGATCGGTTATCGTCGGCAACGTGAAGACAAATCCTGAGTTGTCATTCACCGTGATAGAAACTACCGAGGATGCCCCTGATTCGACCCCTGCGGCATCAACGAAGCAACATGCAGCCTGGTATACTCCTGCGGTATACGTGCCTGATACGTTCGAGATGGCCGGCGCTGCCGGTGGCTCAATGCCCCACTTCGTCACTCCGCTTGCAGTGATCTTCAGGTTGACGACGCCATCGCTGAAATAGAGCACATCATTAAAGTAATCGTAGGTGCAGTGTGTGCCGGTAATCCCTGCGTAGAGAGTCGTTGCGGTATTGTTGGCATTGAACTTCTTCAGGAATGGCCCCTCAACAAAGAACCTACCAAGCGGGCAACTGAACCCTGCCTTTGAGTTGACACAGGAGAGAACTTTCGTCAGTCCCTTGCGCCTGCGCAGGGATTCCCCAACGAAGTCGGCGTTGACGGCGTTGCGGACGAAGCCTTCCGGAAGGCGGGCCTCCTGCGCCCGGTTATTCATCCCCCCGCTGAACGGGTGCAGCGTCGCGACCCCGTTCTCGTACTTCATGTCCGGTACGCCGGGTCCATGCCAACCCGGGTCTCCTGGTTATGGATCCTGCGCATCTGGGATTTGCCGTCAGAGACATAATCGTTGAACCACTTCAAATGGTCAGCGGCCTTGATCGGGTCCTGAGTCTCGACATCGTGGTGATTGAAGGCCTTATGTGCTGCCCACTGCACACAAGCCAGCTGGAAGCGAGACGGCAACTCCGGCGCGGCAGGGGGGGCCGCGCCACCACCTTCAGGCACCGCCCCGCTCCCGGCCAGATCGTATCTACTGTACCGCCAGAGATGCAGCGTCAGGACATCCCCATTCTCAGCCGCTGTCGGTGTCTGGAGCAGGTGGATAAATCCGGTCGTCTGGTCGGTGCGCCACTGCGCCGGCGGCCCGGTAGCAGCCGCCCCCAGGTCCTCGGGCCACTCGTCACTTACGGTCGTCGAGTCGGGCAGGATCTTGCCGAGCTTCCTGGTCCCGTCCCAGATATCCAGAATCTGAATAACCCGGTCCGGGATGGCATAGACGGCAACACCGGTCTGCAAAGTCAGGCTGTAGTTGGTGATGTCCCGGAAATAGCCGGTCGCTTCACAGAACTTGTCCTGCCCTTCGGCGAGATAGCGGAGCAGGGCGGTCTCCCCCCATCCAGCCGGTGGCGAGGCAGAATCCGCATTGAGGACCGCGTACAACTCGATGAGCATCTCAGCCCGGGTCATGCCTTACACCCTCCGCCAGGGGACGGCCGAGAAGTGTCGAGTGACATCTTCCGACTCACCGGTGAACTTATTCTTCTTCTGCTCGACGATGGTCATCTGGCAGCACTCGAGGGTGGTCATGACCTCCCGCGGTACCTCAACAGGGACCCCGCGCTTGATCTGATAAACTTTCCCATTCACCCCGACGACCTCGTAGTTGTTCATCCCGGGAACTTCGTCGATCATAATCCGGACCATGTCCTTTCCTTTCGGTTTGGCAGGTTCAGCGGCCGGCTTGGCAGCCTTGCCTTTCACCTTCACAACTACTTCGTCATCTTCCGGTGGTGCGGGCGGAACCGGTGTGTCAGTCAGGCCAAGTTCAAATTCTTCATTTCCAGTCATACATCCCCCTTAAAAGTTTAATTGCGGTTGAACTTCACTCACAAGAGAGGGAGTCGCCCCCCTGCTCCTGTAAGTGCCTTTCAATTAAATTACACGCCCCAGATCTCGAGCAGGAACCTGCCGGCAGTGTACGTTGCCGCTGTTCCTGCGGCACCGGAGGTGAGATACAGATACTTGTTGGCTGCTATGTCGACAAGCAACGGTTTGGTAAGCCCAAGCGTCCATGCTCCGCCGGCCGTAACGAGAGCGGTTTCTACCAAGTCGCCAACCGCCCCGTCATAGGCCCCGGTCCCTTCGGTGGCAGCGTAGAGATCAATGTCCGTCACGCCTCCAGTAGGCGCCTCAAGACAAGTCAACTTGCCTCCCAGGTACGCCCCGTTTACGGCCGCGGTAAACTGACCGATGTGTGAGACACCACTGAGCCCGATGATATCGAGGTCCGTGGTCGTCGACTTGGCGCCGGTGAGATCGATGAGGATCGTGGTCTTGATCAGCCCACCGACCCGCTCAACCGCGCTTTCGTAGATCGTACCGGTACCGGCGAAACCTGCACCCGGAGCCATGGCATCCTGGGCCGAGAGGTCGGCGGCATAGTTGAGTTCAGCTACTGTAGCGTTGAGGCCACCGATAGTAGGCATCCCACTGTTGGATGTTTCCAGATAATCAGTGATGACTCTCTGGGTCTTAACTTCTTGTCTGCTCATATATTCTCCTTCAGGTAGTATTTGCCCGCCTGAACAGGTAAGGGTTTAGCGAAGGGCCAGCCAGCGAACTACGTCGGCCGCGGTGTCACAAATGTCAGTACCGAGCGTGAACCCAGGACCTTTGCCTGACATATCGTAGCACGATACAGTGGAGGCGGCGGCGTCGAATGTCGTCTCCGTGGTAAGGCTGGTGGTCGTGGCGATGGCGGCGACTACGCGGGTCTCACCGTTGACCATGATCTTGTCTCCGACAACCAGTTCACCAATAAAATTAGTGCTGGTGCCGGTGACTGTGGCGGACCCGGCCGTGACGGCGACGGTGCCTGTGATCGTCGACCCAGACGCCCTTCCTGCATACAGCGAGATCGAGCCGGCAGCGTTGACCGACCACTGAACGGCGTCAGCGTTTGCGTTGTCGAGCGAGGTGCCTGCAGCCATGCCGGAGAAATACTCGTAAGATGCGAGGTTATTGACATTGATCGCCCGCACGTACCTCGGCTGCCAGCCGAGGATGACGTTCATCGCGGAGACCGGATCGTCAACGACGAATGTCCCAACCTTCTGATACTGATCTGCGTGGTTCAAACTCATATCGAAATCCTCCTGCTAAATTTTTAAGAGAAAGGGGCCGGAGCCCCCCTCAGATATTACAGTTCTGGAATCGCAACCTCACAGACCGCGCAGAATAATTGGTTCAAAATTAATGCTGCGAAGTAGGTCTTCCAGCCGATATGTCCGCGCTGGCCGAGCTTGTCGGAGTCGCTGACGATACCCGGGTTCTTGACAAACGGAGTGAGAGCCGTGGCGCCCTTGAGCGGGGTGACGGCCGCAGCGTCGGCGGCGATGTAGATAACCGGATACACGTCGGCATTGGTGCCGGTCGTGGAGATCATCGTGGTGCCGGAGCCGGCCTTGAGCCCTCCGCCATCAGCCCAAGGGGTGAAGACAGTAGAGGTGAGATAACGGACATTGCCGACGGAACCGATCTCGGTCGGGTAACCGACCATCGAGCCGTAGTCCACCACATCCTTGAACCCGGACATCTTCTGAATAACATCCTCGAGATCGGGATGGGTGAAGGCGATAAAGCCGGGTTTCACATTGACGGTCTCCATGTTCGCTGAACTGGAGAGTTTCTTGGTGATGACGGAGGCGTTCTGACGTTTGAACCCGCGGGTGATCTTCTGCTGCAGGGTCTTGGTCAGGGTTGTATTGACATCGGTACGAACCGTCGAGTTGGCGAAATAACGGTTGGTGCCGGCCCGCATGATGTAGAACAGCCGGGTCTCAACCGACAGGGCAGCCTGTTTGGCCAGGATGTCGCTGTACTCCTTGATGATTGGATCCTCATGGGTGTCGGCTACCTTATCGGTAATGCCAACCCAGTCGCCGAGTTGGGCGAGTGTGGCCTGATAATCGGTGCTGGTGATGGTACTGCCGGCCGGGGTTACGCCCTCGGTCAGGTCCGTAGTAGCTGCTGACAAGGCCTCGTACCTGCGAAACTTAACGGTATCCGAAGAGTTGCGCGGGATGGCTTTGGTCTGCAGAAACGGCTGCATAACCAGATCGGGGTCGGCTCGCTTCAGCAAGTCAGCGGCGACGTAGCCTGCGGTTCGATAAGAGATATCACTGACGGTCATTGTAGGCATAATTCTTGCTCCTCCTGAATGGTGGGGTTACGCTTTTGCGGCGAATTGATTGAACGCTCCCTCGAAGTCGTCCTCATCTACGCCACTCTGCTGCGTCGTCTGCCTGCTCCTGATGCCTTCCTGGGCTTTGAGCTTGGCTTCCTTCGCAGCGGCCTCTGCTGCTGCTTTGGCGGCGGCAGCATCCGGCGCCGCGCCTGGTGATCCCGGTGTCTGTGCGCTCCCGGTATCCTTCTTGAAAACATCGTACAATTCAATAATGTCGTCGGTGCTGCCGTTGTCGAGCACCTTGTTCCACGCGGCTTTTAAGACCTTCGGCTGGGAGTCGACCCAGGCCTCGACCTGCGGAAGCGTGGTGAATGCATCCGGGTGCTTGGCCAGGATGGCCTGCTCGTGGGCATTACGGGCGACGTTCTGGGTAACGGCGGCGATCGGGGCGATCTGGGCGAGGACGGCGTTCACCCGCTGCTCAACCACGTTCTCAACCCGGGCCATGATCACCCGAGAGAGCACGGCGTTGGCGGCGGTGACCTCGGGGAAATTGGCCTCGAGTGTGTCGAGGATAGCCTGCTCGTCAGCAGAGACGTTCTCCTTGCCGGCGCGAGCGGCTGCGTCATCGGCAGCAGCTTTGGCTGCAGCGTCTGCGGCGTCCTTGTCAGCCTTGGCCTGGGCATCGGCATTGACTTTGGCGACTGCGTCGGCAGCGACCTTGGCGGCGAGTTCTGCAACAGTAGGCCCGGGAGGTTCGGCCGGAGGCTCAGGCACTACCGGCGGGTCAACGGGAGGATCGACCGGCGGAGGTTCAGGAGGGACCAGATCCCCTGTCGGGGGGTCCGCGGGTGGGGCTACGGGAGGATCGGTGAAGCCTTCCTCTTTTTTATCGGGGTCCGGCAGTCCGGCGGTGGCCTCGAAGGCGAGGTCGAAATCAGTAAAAGTCGTATCTTGTTCTGTATTTTCCATTGTTTCTCCGGTTTGTTAGAAGCGTAACAATATTTTATTGTAAAAGTCAATCAAAAAGCTGTATCAACGACTTACATTCCTGCGATTTTCCGCGAGCTTCGGCATTCTCACCGTCCTCTAACTTGTCACGATGCCTCTCACGCCGAAGCTGGAACAGTTCGAGGAACAACTGCACCGGCTCGGCTGTCTTGTAAGTCTTGAGAATGTCTTCAATTTCCGCTTCCCTTTCCTTGTTTGCCATTTTTCTTCTCCCCCTTCACATGCTTTTTGAAATAATAATGTGGTAATCCCTTATTCAATCCTCGGAATTTCCACGGTCTGCCCAACTAGTTTATGGGTACAGTTATCAAGGAACTGGATCATTCCATCTTTTACAAAAGAATGACAAGTACCTTTCGTCTCCCTGTCTGCCAGAGTATGTAAACCTAAACTCGGTTTTGGTGTGCACCTGGCCTCTATGCTGGTATGTATCGTTGGCCTATCAGTGTTTCCATTAAAAGCATGGGTATTGTCGAAACGATGATACTCCAGACAACCAGGACACCAGAAAGCGAAGTTTCCCGGTTCCGATAAACTGATTATTCTCATCTGCCCGCCCCGCCCGCAAATATCTTAAGCATCCTTCTTTCCCCCTTTCTTAGTTTCCTTCTCAGGTTTTACTGCGGTAAGCAGTAAGGTTTTCAGATTCTCCAACTGCACCTTGTCCTGCCCTGTCTTGGCGTTGGCCAGGTTCTGCTCAACCCGCGACAGGATTTCCTGAATTGTAGCCTCAGCGGTTGCCGCTACTACCTGCGCGTCGGTGCGCTGTTTCTCAGCCGAGGCGGTGGCGGCCTCGGTCTTGGCAGTGGTCAGCCCCTGCTCGACCTGAGCGGCCTGCGAGGCAGCGGCCCGCATGTCGGCCAGCACCTTCTTAGCCTCGTCCTCTGGCAGCATCCGGTCAACCGGCAGGTCACGCGCCTTGAGGCGATCGACCAGCAGCCCGTATGTGTCAAGGATGGCCCGCTCCTCCGGGGTCAGGGTGGTGACGAACTGGTCAAGGGCGGCGCCGCGTACTTCCTTGGCAACCAACGAGAGATTGCCCTTGGCAACCGGCTGGTAATCCCCCTTGATCTCCTCATTCGGATTGAACTCCATGTTCCAGTTCAACATAGACCCAATCAAGCTGGTAGTGAACTTGTCGAAGGCCCGGACGGTGTCTTTCGTCACCATGTTCGCCGAGCCCATCATCATGCTCATATTGTTCGAGGTCCTGAAGGCCTCGCCGAGTGGTTGCTGCTGCATCGCCCCCATGGTGTAGGCCGGCAGGTTGCTCTCGATGTCGAGCTGCTGCCGCTGCATGGTGATGATGCTGAGGATCTCGGCAACATGCGACTGGGTCGTGACTGCCCGTACTGCAGGATACTGAGCCGCCACTCCGTCACCCTCACGCTCGATGGTCATGAACGGATGGATAGGTCCGATGCTCTTACGCCCCCTGGCCAGCAATTCAACGTTGACTTCGAGGATGGGGCCAGCAGTTGCTGCCATATTGTCCATCAACGCCCTGGTCGAAGCACAGATCGACATCTGCGAGTCCCTGATCTCCTCCGGCATCCCGACGCCGGTCAGGCCGCTGTCCTCGTCCTCGGTGTAGATAAAGGCATGATATTGGTCAGAGGGGCGTTTGCCGAACGGCGCGACCACGGCCTTGATCACAACATCGTCGACGAACCATAGATCGGCCAGGATGTCCATATCGAGATTGTCTTCGGGTACCTCGATGCCGGCCGCCGCCAGGGTATGCCCCGAGATGAAACCAAGGCTGCGGTAGATCTCGTAGCGGCGGGCGGTACGGTCGGCGAGGTTCGAGGTCTTGGCCAGGGTGTGCAGCTCGGCCTCGTAGGACTTGGCCAGGTAGTTGCCGGTGGCGTGGTCCCTGATATAGTCGCGGATGCTCTTGCCGATAAAGTCGTCGCGTTTGGCCAGTTCCCGGAAGTCGTGACGGCTGAGGACGGCCCGCTCGAACATCATCTCCTGGTCCTCCCAGCACTTGGCCGAGAGATCCGGGTAAAAGTCCCATATCCGCACATACTCCGGGTACGGCCGGCGAATGGTCTTCTCCTTGGCGGCATAGGCGCCGGTGGCCTCGTCCATCTCCCAGTAACGCTCTCGCTGAGTGCGCACCATCGGACAACGGGCGACGCCGAACCCGTAGATATAGCCGCTGCGGGTGACCCGCTTGCAGAGCTGGGGGTGGTCGACATTAGCGTCTGAGAGCTGATCGGCGATCTCGGTCTCCATCCTGCCCTTGCGATCCTCGGCGAACTCCCTGACCGCCCGCTCGATCGTCTCACTGCTGATCGGCTCCCCGGTCTGCTGTAGGTTGGCCAGGATGTTCTCAAGGGCGTCTTTGGGGATAGAGGGGGATGGCGACACCGACAGGGTCCAGTTGCGGTCCTGACTCGGGAACATCATCTCCATCATCTTCGCCACTCCGCCCTTGATTTTGACCTTGGTATCGCGAGGGTAGACATGACTGCGCTCGTCCTGGATATACTTGAGGATCTCCGGGTCGTACTTGCCGAGGTACTGCCGCAGGTTCTTCAACCACTGTGCCTCACAGAGAGCCCGGTCGTTGATGAACTGGGCGAGGGTGCCCTTCAGGTGGGTGCCGAGCTTGGACAGTTCATCGAAGTTGTATTTTGCCATTTTTAGTATCCTTCGCGCTGGGCAGGTCTGTATGGGTTGTGGGTAGCCAGTGGATTAAACTGGTCATCGTAAACTGTGTAATCAGCGGGGTCATATTTTCTGCCGGTGAGAAACATCGCACCATATTGTCCCCCCTCCACGAGATGCGAACAGGGATGAGACTTGTCTGGCTTCTCGCCGTACTCTTCCCCAAACGCCTGCTTCTTGCGAGGATACCGATAACTGGAAGCCATGGCCCCGATGAACGACTTGCAGGCAGGGTCAATGAGAATGGCAGGCTCTCCATCCGGATACATTGAGAACAGTTCATCCAAGGCTTTTATCCTGACCTCCGGGTCGTTGGTCGACGCCGGCTTGGCGATATATCCAGCGTCCTTGAACTCTTTGAAGCTCGTGCCCTCGTCAGAGTCCGCCCGTCGCACACCCGAAGGGTCACCGATCACGACGATCGGGTTGGTTGGGAAGGTCGTCATCTGCATCGGCCGGAACCGGCTTCTAATATACCGCTTCGTGCCCATATCGAACGCCGGCGTTTCTCGCAAGACAAATATCCTCCCATCCTCCTGCATCTGCATCCACAGCCCTGCGGGGGTGAGCCCGAAATCTTGTCCAACAATTACGGGTAGATATGGATTAATTGGCAGCGGTGTTTTGGATACGTGACGATCTCGCCGGAAAGTCGCATGATAGACTGGCTTGCCAGATTGAGACGGAGGATAGAGGGCGTGGACAGAGGCGTCGACAAACACTTTTGACTTACCGAGGGCGAGCTTCTCGTAGTAGCCTTCGGCGAGGTTCTCAAGATTGTCCGCTTCCGGCGAAAGCCCAGACGGCTGCTTGAACGTATCGCAGTCCACTACCGAGTTCGGATCCGCTTCATCGATAGGGATATGCTCAAATATTTTGTACCAGTAAGAGTCCATTGCCGGCGGGTTGGTATCGGCCATCATCATCCAGTAATTGGACCCGCCCATCTCCTTCGACGGGTATCGTTTCAACCTGCCCTGCAGACCTTCAATGATCTCCCGAGGAATAAATTGACATTCATTCAACCAGCATCCGGTGATTTCGAGTGAGAGAACCTTCTGCACATCCTCCGGAGTATCGAGGGCCCGGAAAAGGATCTCTGCCCTAACATCATTAAAGTGCATGTAGAACGTACTATCTGTCTCTTTCCAGAACCCCAGTACGCCGGGTTTGATCCACTGAAACCAGGTCTTTAGCGTCGTGTCTTTTAATTGCTGCCTAACATTCCGTACGACCACCCACCGGCTGTATTTGAACCCATCCTGAGACTTAACCTGCTGGATACACCGGCGAAGTATTTCCACGCAGCAACCGACGCTCTTGCCGCTCCCATAAGGTCCGAGAATTGCTTTAAATTCTGCGTCTGAACGCATGAATTGCCCAACAATTTTAGGAGCGGTATATTGAAAATCGATTGCGGCCATTATGCTCCAATGCTCTGTTGAGCCTGACTATCAGCATGATACGACTTCCGCACATCCATGCCTTGTTTTCCTCTGGGGATGGTCAAGGTATCTCTGGCACTCCACCCGCGCTTGAGCCTGCCCTTAATGGTGTTCATGGTAAGCCCGGTCTCAGCAGCCCACTCTGTGATCGCCTTAGTGACTCCATCAAGTGTGATAGTAAGCGGAGCCTTGAAGCTGGCAATCGCCTGCGCCACAGTCATCCCATTGTGGACTTTCTTGTACAGACTTCGCCTATCCACCCCAAAAAACTTCGCCCACTCTGGGATGCTTTTAAACTCGCCGTTGCATTCAACCCTTGTTGCGTTTGCTCGGGAGGCTTCATAGGCTTTCTGCCGTATCTCGTCCACGCTAGTTGGGATATGGTCTACTGCTGCCTGAAGGCTCCCATATATTTTCACTCTGTGCTGCAATACGTTATACGAGATTCCAAACACATCAGAAGCCTTCCGAATACTCATGACCTTGCCGTTGCATTTGTACCTTTTACCAGTGTCCTTCTCAAGCAGTGTAGCACGTATCTGCGCAGTTCTGGCGGCGTCGTAGGTCTTACCTTTATGCGCCTCGCTTATTTTCCTGCAATGCTCCGCAGTATTCCGCGCTCCGAACCTGCTCTGTGCTGTAGGGTTCACGTTGTACTCAGGCTTGAAGAAGTCCAGAAACTTCTGCTCGTAGTACAGACAGTCTTTGGGGGCACAGATCAACAGAATTTCAAACTTGAACGCCTCAGTAGGGTAGTGGCTCCACTCCACCTGCATCTTATATGCGTGGTGGTTGTCGGCAGTGAGCAGCCGAAAGTGTACTCCCCGTCTGACCCGGAAACACTTAGCACTCCCAATATACCGCTTGCCGTTCTCGGTATTGACAATCTGATATACTCCCCCTTGCTTTATCATCCCTGCAACTCCTCAGCGCACTGTACACAGTATTGACACCCCGGTGCCGCCCGCCTGCGCCCCTCGGGGATTGGTTCCTCGCACTCCAGACAGTGGGTCCGGGACTCTCCGACCATTTGCGGACGGTTCAGCAGTATATGCTTCAGGTGCATCTCCTGCAGGTCCCAGGCGCGGTCAAGCTGGTCGGCCATCTAGTCTCCTCAAGGTCAGCGCGTCCATGTAACAATCACCTATTGCGCGGAAAATTGCAACGAAATCAACGATCGAGTTATTCTCATTGACCAGCAGCCGGTTGCCGGTAGCTTTCAGGTGCAGCCCCGGCAGGCGCCGGTCGCAGTTGCCGCAGGCGGCGCAGAGAAAAGGGTCAATGATCAGTTCGTACACCTCAACCCTCTCGCATCTTGTTGGACAGCCAGAGAGCCCTACCGCCTACCTGTTTTGCCCATTTGCTTTTCAGCATCTGCTTGGAGGCCTCCGTGTAGTTCTCTTCAGAGACCAGCCTGAGCGTCGTCTTGAATCCCAGCAACCCGGCAACCCCGAGATTGTAGGCCATATTGAGTAACACGTCTTTTCTAGCTTGAGTGAGCCGGTACCAGAACGACAGCCGCACTGCCAGTACGTCCTGCAGGACTGAGACCCGGTGCTCGAGCAGCATAGTCGCTTCGTCCCTGGTAATGCCGGCGTCGAGGTTGAGGCCGTAGCCGATTGTAAGGAAACCTTCCGAGCACCGGTAGGGCTTGGCCCTGAACCCCTCGTGTTTCTTGAGGTCGTCAATCACGCTCATGTTTCTCCTCATCCTGAGCAATCTTCAGGCAGTCATTGAGGGCCTTGACTCTGACCTGGGCATCGATGCCGGCGGCGGTAATGATACCGGCCGCGTCCTTCTCAGGTACACGGACAGCGCAGTCAAGCAGTTCCTGGATCCTTTGGGCGGTGCTCATCTGGGTTTCTTCGCCTCCTCTTTCTTTTCAAACTGCAGGTAGGTCAAAGTATTGACGCTGGAGCTCAGCTCCGTTATTGATCTCAGCAGGGAGGCATATCGCTCCTCCGTCCTGGCTTGGCCGTTGGACAACTGCTCGAGTTGCTTTGTCATAATTTTAATCTCAGTAGCAGTAGACCCAATTCCTTCTGCGTACTGTACCTTCATTTCATTCTTAATCTGATTCGTGTAAGCATACGCCCCAATTACAAATACAGTAACAAGCAGAGACCATCCAACTATTCTGTTCTGCCAAGATAGCATTTTGGGAATATTATCCGTCAAGGCTTCCATACCTTTGCGCCGCTCAACCTCAACACCATGCAAAGCACACATTCCATCTTCTCCATAACTGCACTTTGCTACATGCTGTTCTGCTGTCATATCACACCCCGAGGCCATTTTGAGTTCTGCAACCGTTACACTTTTTCCAGAAAAACACACTCTCCGCCATGGTGCAGCCTGTTTTCGACATCCGATATCTTCATTACCCAGAAGCCATTTTGTGCCGGGTTCCAGCCATCCCACGAATTAGGCCCGCCGAGCAAGCCATCCCGCAGATTGACGAACGTCCCGAGATGAGCATGGCCGCCCACGGTCTTGCCGGTCGGGACGGAAAGGCCCTTGTGATTCGGATACATCATTCCATCGGTCCACTCAAAACCAAATAAAGGACATGAATAGTACCCAAGGCCGATAATGACCTCTTCGATGGTGTGTGCCCGATACCAGTTTTTGATCAACCCCTGGCGTTTGGCTTCTTCGCAGATTGCCACCATTGATGTCCCGTAACCCTGAATCGGGTCGCCTGGCCTTTCGCTGCCGGGGAAAGAATCATGGTCCTGTGCGTCGAAGTAGAAATTGATCGCCCATTCAGACCCCATAGTTCGGATTCCGGGCTCATGTTCGAGTGCTGCCGCCATCGTCATCCCAGCACATGCTGACCATTGCTCTTGATTGAGGAGCGGATCGCCGAATTTCTTGACCCGGCGCTTTGAAATAAGTTCCCGCAGACTGAGGTCGATACCTCCATCCGGTGGCGCAGCAGCGAAGAGGTGCTCGGCCCTGGTGTCCTCCTGCGGGATGAGCCCGCAACGTGGATCTTCAGTTATCGTCTTGCCATCTCTCAGTATCATATCTCAGTCCCTTCCCATGCATCATATGGGTCTTCTTCGTACCCGCCTCGATCTATCTTGCCGCGGGCTTCGGTAATCTGTCTCAATCGCGCCTTGACGATTGGATGATTGAGCGGGTCAATAGCCTCATGCCGATTTGAAAACCATGAAAAAAACAGAACACCTACCGTACAAACCGCCGTGAGGTATGCCGTCATCGCTCGATTCATTGCCCGGATAGTTTGCCATGTGGACAAATCAGATGCCATGATCAGGGCTACACTGTTCAGGAACAGCCTGCCATTTGCCCCCATAAACTCTGGAAATGTGTTTGGAGAAATTGCCCACTCTACGTCATGGACTAGACAAGCCGGGGATATTCTTACACCATGGATACTGTCAGGGACAATCGCATCACCCAGTCCAGGGCCTGATCCGCAGAACGTCGGCCATTCCTCTGGCAACAGGTCATACGGCCAGACTCTAGCAAGGAAATCAGGGACGGTCAGGATTGCTCCCCAGCAGGCTATTTTGACGTAGTTCATCGCTGTGCCCGTCTCCACTCCCAAGGTCGCACCGGCACAGGCCCGGCCCACAGTCCAACCCGGTTGCCAGCGCTGATACCCTGCAGAGTAGTCCATGCCCCGCAGAATGATTTTTTGCAATAGGCTGGATAGACCCAGGCGTAACCGGCGAGGATGAGTTGCTCCTGAAGACACTGCGTCCCAAGCATGACGATTGCCACTGTGCGACCGTAGCGATCAGTATCTATCGGAGTTACATCAACGGTCTTGCCGTCGATAAAAGTTGAGGTGAAGTCTTTGGCCGCCAGCCCGAACGCCTGCTTTTTCTCTGGAGAATCGACTCCGTAGAGCCTGATGGTCTTTAATCCATTGGCAGAAATTACTTTGATGGTGTCACCGTCGATAACCTGGAAGACTTTGGCCTGCATCCCGTAGGCTGGGAATGTGAGAAAGAAGATGAACCATATGACGAGGGCTATTTGTTTAAGCATGTTTTTTATCTCTTTTTCTCGTCAGCGCAAAATTTAACGCCTGTTGAAATCATCGAAAACCTGTCACAAGACTTACCTTGCCGCCCGTTGCAGTCAAAAGCGAAACACCATAGACTGCTGTCGTCTTTACAGTACCTGTCCTTCACGCCATGAAGGCCATCGTCATTTCTATCACTCATTGTAAGATTCGCCTCTGGAATCACCCTCATGATTCACCTCGTAGTCATCGCAATCATTCGTTGGCGGATATCCGCAGATTGGGCAGTTTGGGCCGATATAATCACATCCGCAGTACCAGCAGATGACCATCAGACCATCCGTTTATGTTTCAGCCATCCCCGAACAACGACATAGACACCAGCTACAACCACCGGCAGATCAGAACCTCCATGCACCACTTTTATTTCCTGGCGCATCTGCTCCGCGCCTTGCAGCAGCGCCCCGACATCGATGCCGAGTTGGTTGCAGACCCACGGCAGGACCACGGCAGCGACAAGGTAGAAGTCGGTCGATTTGTAGCCTTTGGTCAACAGCCCTTCGTTCATATTCTCACCATTTCAGGGTACAGCTTTTATATGTTTTGCCGTACTCACCAAGAATAGCTGTACCTCCCCGATTGTCCGGAGACTTTACGAGCACCCCGCCGCCAGGTTCATGCCTGCCATCCTTCACTTGCTCAGCCGTCACATAGTGGACCTTCCCGCCATCGAACGAAAAACTGAAGTTTCCATAGACCGCAACTTTTGAAGGAAAGCGGAAGTGTGATCTATTCCCATTTGCCTGACCTGAATTTTTGACGGTCAATGTTTTTCCGCCAGTCGGCGTGTCGGGATTTGCAGGAGTACCACCAGACTCATTGATCACATATGAATACTGCTGACCTGTCGAGTGGGTAAAGACGAAATTCCAAGGCTTAGGGTAGGCATCACCTACTTTCTTGAATCGCCAGACATCCTTGCCTTTGTACGGATTACCTTTGAATGCAACCTCGCCGTTCAGCGTAACCTTTACCATGCCAGGGTCAAGCAGGAGGCAGGAAGTACCATGGTATTCACCCGTGCCCTGGTCGGATGTCTTGTCGAAAATCACCTTGAGCGGGTAGGGTTTTATTCCCGGCTGAGGGACAACGACATCAGGTATCTTCTGGCCGCACGTTGGACAGGTAGCCATTATTCAATCTCCTCAAACTCGCCTTGCCCGGCTGGGCTGACGGCGGCGGGTTTATCGTCAAGGGCTTCTGGCTCGACCAGCTTGCTCTCGTCTACCAGATCGGTAACTTTCAGCTTGCCGACTATCCCGGCCATGTTTTCCTCGACCCACTTCGACACCGCATCAACCAGCCCGGAGAAATCCCCATTTGCGGTCTGGCCTGTCTCGGTGGCATTGGTCGCACCGTTGGCCTCGACCTTCAGGCTTGTCCCGGCTGTAAAGTTTATGTGCGTCTCCCGCTGGTTCATCGTGCAGGCTGACATCATAAGTAGTGCGATGATGCAAAGCGTTCTTTTCATGGTTTTCTCCTGTTATTGACCGAGCAGGACCGTCCCGAGCGATTGCGGGGCGGTTGCCTCGTTGTACTCGTAGGCTCCGATGTCCCATGCGTCTATCGGCCTGGCAGTGCCGACGAAATCTTTTTCGATACTGATCCCATACGTCGCGAAGAAGAGGTCATAAACCGTCCCACCCACCGGCCCCTCAACGCTGGCATTTTTAGCAGGAGATGTGGATTGCAGCGATAGGTTTGATGGTGGATTGAAAAGAAGCGGGTCGCCCTCGTCGCAGTTTGTACATTCAGAAACACCCTGCATATAGGCCAGATTTCTGCTTGCGCCGTCCCAGTAGATTTTTGCTGCTGCGCCGCCTATCGGATGATAGAACTGGTTGTAATCCATATCAACTAATGTATATCTGGTGTTGGTATTAATATCGTACCCGTCCTCATTAATATTACCGAATATATTGCCGTGAATTTTGATATTAGCTGTACCCCACGTGCCCTCCATATATATTGGGGATTCGTTATCATAAAAAGTATTATCAACAATCCAGCCATTGCCTATCATTGAGGCTATCAATATCGCTCTGCCAGGATAGGTTCCTTCCGCCCCAACACAGTTGTCTGTATCAATATCCCAAAACTCATTACCAACAACATACATATCCTCCACCGCTGATCCCGTAACAAATCCGACTCCCCCACATAGGTTATGGAATTTATTAAAAAGTATCCATCCGTCCGTGCAAGGTGTGCTCGGTGCCGCGAGGGCAGCGTTGTGAATTATCAGTGTAGCCCCAGGGCCGACCAACTTTACATTTGGCATAGACATATCGTTTTCTGATATGACGAATCCCTGAACAGATTTCAGGTCAATCGCATTTGCACCAAAATTGTAGAGGGTATTCCCTCCTATGTAGAGATTTGTCGTAGTCCTACTGGCATCGCTGTAGTGACTCCCAGCAATGCCATCCTCCTGAATAGAGTGAATCGTGTTCCCAAGGGTCCAGACACTATCAACATGATATGCGTGGTAAATAGCGCAATCATCTCCTGTCTCATCTGCAGCAAGTCTGGATATATTTGAGATAGTATTATTGTATATAACTATATATTGTATAACGCTGAGAGGTGCTTCGTCAGTGTCCTGGCTTGCACCAATGTTAAGTGCTCCCCCATCTGTATTTGCCCCTGTCCCGGTCATAGTACAGTTACGGATAACAATATGATCTATATTGTGGGTATCTGTCAGTGGACGGATTGAGAATAGCCCTGTTCCTGTGTATCCGCTCCACTCCAAACTCTCAACCACTATATAGGATGCAGAGTAGCCCCACCCTATCCCGACGAGATCTTGGATAATAGGTTTTGTAACTGGGTTGCCGACTATCCATATAGGACTTTCAGCCGTACCCGCCCCGTTCCAGTCAAGAGTTTGCCCTCCTGAGTCTGTTGCTAAATATGTCCCGGCATGGATATAGACAAATGTCCCAGCCTGCAACGTCCCCTCGGGTGGAGTACAGCGAGGATCGGCAGGAGTGCCAGCGTCATCGTTGTCGCACCCCACGGCGGTTTTATCCACATAGTAGCAATTAGGGGCGGTCGAGACAGCACTTGGCCAGTTCGGACAATATGTACTTGTTCCATCCCCATTGACCACAGGCGCAGGGTCGTCAATCGGATCGAATACGCCAAAAGAACCGGCAGGGTCAGGGATACCTTTAGGGATAGTGTAATCTGCCGATGCTTCTGTAAAACTAAGCAGGAGAAGGACGACTATTAAAATGGATTTCATAATAATCACTTATAATGGTAGTAGTATAGTGTGGAGCTACCATCTATCGCAGTGCCCCACGATGCACCAGTCCAAAAGTAAAGCTTCTCAGTTCCAGATGTCGATCGATACACCCTGACGTAATTTGATACATCGCCGCCCGTGGCAGCCGAAAAGATGACATGATACCGAACCCCACTGGTTAGGGCTATCGGTGAGGCTATGGTAAAAGTCTCATCTTCTGGGGCTGCGTCTGAGGCTAGACCGGCAGCATTTATAGTCCCAAGGTCTCCGATTTTAGCATTAGGAACAGCAGATCCATTATCGGACCACAGCTCAACCGCAATGTCGAATGTGGGGGAGCCTGTCTTGGCCATTTTGTAAATGGCTTTACACAGATTATAGGTAGACGAAGCAAGAAAACTGTGAGAAAGTTTGAGATTTGTCCCATTGCCTACGGTCGTAGCACTTGTCCCTACAGTGGCTGACTGCTCAACAGTCTCGCACGAGGCCGCAGCAGGCATCGCAAACCCAGGCCCAGGGCCACATCCCTGCCCGGCATAGAGCAGAGATGGAAGCAGGAGTATGGCAAGAATCAGTCTGAGAATCATCTCCGCACCGCCCATTTAATCGTGGCCCCATTGCCTGCTGTGTTCAGGGTTATACTGGCCCCTGTCTGGTTACAGACCCGCACCTGGACAGCGTTGTCTGCGCTGACAAAGGGGATCAGGGTCAACATTCCGGTTGCTGCAAATCCGAGTTTTGAGGTCGGATCTCCAATGAAATAAAAGTCAACGCCGTCTGATGCAGCCAGGGCATTTGTTGCCGTTTGAGCGGAGGCCAGAAGCTGACATGCATCATCAGCTATCACTCCAGAAGCTGCAACGGTAGTTGTATTCAGTTCGACCATGCCGGATGCAATGGTGGTTGTTATCTCAGCCTCAAGGTCGGCCTCTACCACCTTGATCTGCCCGCCCTCGTTGTATATCTGCTCAGAGCCATCGGCAAGTGGGACAATGCTGGCATTATTCGGCAGGATGGTATATCTGCTACCGTCTGCCGCGCTAGAGACATATGACGCTGCCGTGACAGTCGTAAACGTGCCTGCCGCTGGAGTTGTCGCGCCTATCGCGCCGGGAGTGGCGGGAGTGTAACTGACCTTGTTGTTAAATGTATCCCAGTCGGTATCACTCAGCGCCCCTATCGTGCTGGTTGATGCGAGGCCCAAGGCAATCTCCTGGCCGGTAATGGTCAGGCCGTTGGCCGTGGCGTTGATTGTTGCAGCATCGTGCCCGCCGGCAAGAGTTTCGATTTTGTCACGGATGGCATTCTTCGTTGCCGCGTCGGTATTGGCATCCCATGAGGTTGCGTTGTATGCTGTGTCGTCGGCTGGGCTGCCTGTTGCTACCAGATCATCAAGTTTCTGTGCAATCTCCTGCACTGTATTGTCAGTCGTGGCAAGGTTGCCATCGAATCCGGTTGCCGTGACGGTTAGCGCACCACCAACTCCTGAGGGCGTGAGAAATGTTGCAGGGTCGAGATAGTCAAGATATCCGTTGACGGTTGATGTAATCAAATACGTCCCGGCTGGCAGAGTTGATGGGAGTCGCCACCCTACGCTCGGAACCGCACCGCCATATGTCCACAGTCGAAACGGATTGGCGTAAGTCGTCCCATACAGATCAAGTGTGCCATACGTTGTGCTGGCAACTCCGAGGGAGACTGCTGTAAATGCTGGCGAACTGGTAGTGGTCAACCCCTGGCCGGTCCAGCCGTAAAGCTCGGTGAAATTGTCGTTGATTCTGCCCTTTTGGACAGACCACTGATGTGTTGCACCTATTCCCCCGGTCAAGGTTTGCTGCGCTGCGAAGGCGGGAGACGTAAGCAGCAATATTGCCAATATTAAAATAGATTTTTTCATTCTCTCATCTCCAAAGTATCGGTCATTTCTAAGGTATCTGGCATCTCAAGAGGTACAGGGACAACCCCTAAATACTGTTCAGCCTGCGCCAGTTTTGCTGCCGATACAGCATCTTTGTAAATAAACCCGCCACGTGGTCCGAATATCACCTGATCCGTGTTGACAAACGTGGCGAGGTCTATGGCGGCGTTGTTCGTCAAGCCGGTGATTGCCTGAAACTTCGGGCCGAGGGGGGCCTTGATCGTGATATCCGGGTAGGTGGTGCCTGCTGTGATGGTGGCTGAGACGTTGAGGGGGCCGGGTGTGGTTATTGGTGATCGTATCATAGTTCCTCCAATGAGCATTTCCACACGTTCGCAACCTCGACCCCATCTACTGTGGTTGGTTGCCAGATATTCGGCCTGTCCTTAATCGCCTGCTTCAGTGTCCTGCCAAGCCATTGCGGAGTGAGCTTAATCATGTCCCTCGTGACAATAGCCTTGTTGGGCAGAAATCCTGTAGGGTACTTCTCAGCGATGATCAGTTGTTGCTGCGGGTCGAGTTTGGCAATCTTGGCAGCAGAGAGTGGGATACGCTTGACCAGATCCCCCAGTATCTCATCTGCCGGGATGGTATCTGCCATCTGCATGTCGATGTCCAGGGACTCCTTAAATCTGCCGTCAGCCTGGTCGTTCAGTTCGTCCTCGTAGAACATGAAGAACGTCACACCCTTGAGGGTGCCTTGAGCATTGACGAAGGTGCCGCAGGGCCATGAGTGCAGCCACCTCGCCCCGAATAGACGGTCGGGCTTGTTTGGGTTGACGATGAAATATCCCCGGATCAGTTTACCTCTGTTGAGTTCTGGGCTCATGATGCGTACCTCAACAAGTTGAGGATTTCAGCATCAGCGCAACTCTTATTCCACACCTGAGTCTGCAAGAATCCTAGAGGCACTGTGCTGGTATACCCGAACCTCAAGTGAGTCAGTGGATTCATGCTGCCATCATAGTTTGCCCATACATCCCAGGTCAGCGCATCTATCGGCACCATTGCGCTGGTATATCGGCGATTGCCTACTCGGAACTGTGTGCCGAGGGCGTTGGTCTGAACTACCTTGAGGTGGACTTCTCCACGGTTCCAAGATTGAAAAATAGCTGTCTCTGTAGTTCCATCCAATGCTCGTTGAGAACTACCAAGTCCACCAGAGGATTGCTGACAAAAGCTCGGACCTGTCGTGGTGTCTCTCAGAGTTAGGACAGGAACTGTCGTTGACACTCCTGCTGGAAGATCAGCATTCCCCACTCCCATCCAGCACAATGCTGCTGCTGTGAATACACTGGGGGCGAGACGCTGGATGGAGATGTTGTCGATTTGGGAGGGAATCGCCCCGCCCGGGGTAAAAGTTATCCCCGCTGTAGATGTAGCAACAACTACTTTACTCACAACAGTAGGAGCATAATAAACTTGTGAGACCCCACCTACACTGACGTTTAGATACTGGGTTGCCAGAACAGTAAAATTTACAAGATATGCTTTTCCAACTTGCGCGGCAAAAGCACTCGTAGTAAGTAGAGCCCCTCCATTACCTCCTATGGCTACTCCAGCCACTACACTCCAGTTCGATGTAGTCCATCCCCCAGTAAGCCCTGCAGAGAAATCACCATTAGGTATCAACTCCATCCCATCAGTCACTGACCTCTCAAGGCACTCCCTCATCCTCGCATCCAGCGGGATAGCCAGGCCATTACCCGCGCTGGTGGCTGCTGTGGAGGCAGTGGCAACAGTCGCGCCCACTCCACTTGCCGCATACGGCAGAACGTAGGCCCCGAGGACAAGTTGAGGCTCATAGACCGTTACAGTCCCGGTCGCTACAGCACTCGCGCCAAGGCCAAACCTGAAAGCAGCAGTATCACCTACGGCCCCGGCTGTAACCTTGATTGAGAACGCATGAACCCCGGCAGATGGTACAGCATTCTCATCAGCAACGACAACCCCGTCCATTGAGACAACGATAGTTCCGCCAGTGAGCGAGCAATACTGAATCTCGTCAATCTGTAGAACACCGTCGCAGATCGCATTGAACGAGAACGTGTAGACTGACAGAGCAGCCATTGCCTGCGTCATACTGAGATATCCCCGCGATGCTGTGCCGCTGAACGTCAGGGAATTGCCTACTGTCCTGGCCGTGACTGCGAGGGATGGAGTATCAACTACTGTGTATGTCCAGTTATCCGGGCCGGTGCCGGGCGAGCCTGCTACCGCGTTAAGAAGTTTGCTATTCTGGGCTAGCTGAGTATAAGCAGGGTGAACCTCGACTCCGCGTGTAGCGATGTAATTCGGCCAGTCAACGAGATTGCCGTTGGCGTCGGGCTGCTGGGAGGCTGATGAGTATTCAGGGGCAGGACCAGAAACAGAGGCTGTAGGCGTAGAAGCATTCCACAGGCTTACAACTTCCTCCGGGATATCCCCTGCTGTGATGGAATATGAAGCACAACCAGAACCATCAATTAATACTGGGATTCTGCTTCCTGGCAATATCACGCCACCATCAGTATCACTGAGATACTGCGACCCATCAGCCACAGCGAATCCCATCTCATTGCACCAGTTCGTCCCAGTGCCATCAACCACCTCGACAATCGTCGTAGTCGTAAGGTACAGGTGATGCCCATTCCCGCTCGCATCCAACTCAAACGTAGCGCCGATATTTATCCCCGGCAGGTACGCCCAGAGCGCTCCGTCCCGATGGATGGACATATCCCAAAAGTTCGCGGTCATGCTCAGGGTTCCATCTACCGCGCAGGTTGGGGCAGTGCCGCTTGCGGTGATTACGTCTGTCGTGAGCAGGCCGGTGTAGGGCACACCTTCGGGGACGGCTACGCTGAATAAGCTGCCTTTGACCTGGGGAGTGGCTGACCCGAGTGGGCGGTAGGCTTGGAGGCGGCCGCCTACGATGTCTCCCTTGTAATACGCCAGGAGGGTGCCGGTCTGCAGGTCCTGCGCCCAGAACGGCCGGTCTGCTCCGCCGGTCACTCCCCTGCCGGTCCTGCCGCAGATGGACTTGAAGATGTTCCTGGTGACGGTGCTCATTGGCCTTTTTCCACCAGGGCGACGCCGATGGTGGCCCCCACGCTCTCAGTCTTGACGAACTGCAGCAGGACCGGGCTCTCGACCATCAACGGCTGGGAGGTGGCGGTGATGGTTACCGCGGCGCCGGTGTCGTCGTAGAGGGGCAGAACAGCCGAGGCATCGCCGTTGGCATCGACTGCGGTGACGACATTGACGGCGATGGTGTTTGCTCCAAAGGGCCCGACGGCGTAGATGGTCTTCGGGAACGGGTCACGGGTTAAGTCGATGACTTCCGAGGTGGCTGCGGTTGTTTGCGGGGTGAGGGGGTATCCTACTGGCATGGGGTGGGCTCCTTAGAAATTGATTGAAACATTAATTTGAGCTTGGGTGTTGCCGCTCTCGCTCTTGTCTTCCTTGGGCTCCAGGTTGGCCCAGCGCACCGTCGACCTGATCGCCTCGAGTTTCGTCGTGGCCGGCGTGGTCTCATTGTAAACCAGGTCGTTGATCACCTCCAGGTATGCCTCAGCCTGTACCCGGGCTTTCGCCCTGAAAGGCAACCCGTTCTCATGGACGTCGCGGATGGTGACCGCCAGCTCCTGTCTGAACACCCGGGAGCCACAGAGGACGATATAGTCGTTGTCAGTGAGGCCGTACCTGGTGAGGATATCCCGGGTGTCCTCAATGCCGAGGGCGAGATCGAGGATGAGCCTGGGGTCCCACTGGTTGGCGGAGGCTTGTTCTTTTCGGTGATGACTGCGGTTGGAGACTGAGCCGGTAAGGGTCAGGTCGCGGTTGGTGTCGTAATCCACGGTGGGAGACTCGTCGTACTCCACGCTGAGGAGGTCGGAGAGATCATCTTCTAACTTGGGGTTGTAGTCTGCGAGGCTCATACTAAAGGTCGTAGCGTTTTTATGCAGGAAATGCAAGTAAAAAAGTGTAGATGGGTGATACTTCTGTAGGGGATTGCTGCGTTGTTAGGCTTTTGGGTGTTTGGGGTGACTAATTTTGTGGTAGGATTTTTGGCGGAGGTTGTTAGGGTTTTGGGGGGTAAGTAGCTGGGATTACTGGGGAATGTTAGGTACGTAACAAAAAATGGAGGCTCTGAGGTCTTTGGTGTGAGAGCGTGCATGAGTGAATGTGGCCCTCCCTCCCCTCCTGCCCCCCTGCCGCCCCTCCTGGAATCTCTCCCTACCCCCGCCCCTATGCCCCTCCCCGCTACGCGCCTTCGGCCAGGCAACCGAGCGCCGACGATCCCAGGCCGGAGAGCGTAGAGCATACATGCACGAGCTGCGCCCTGGCTATGCACGAGCTGCGCCCTGGCTATGCACGAGCTGCGCCCTGGCTATGCACGAGCTGCGCCCTGGCTATGCACGAGCTGCGCCCTGGCTATGCACGAGCTGCGCCCTGGCTATGCACGAGCTGCGCCCTGGCTATGCACGAGCTGCGCCCTGGCTATGCACGAGCTGCGCCCTGGCTATGCACGAGCTGCGCCCTGGCAATCATGTAAACCGAGTAACAAATAAAAACGTCAATCACGCAATAAAACCTTGCATCTTTATGTTACGTCCCTTACACTAAATTATACAGTTTGATTGTAAACCACCAAACAAAAGGAGATACGACTATGAAGATTAACGACGATACCATCACAGCATTATGGTCAGAAGAGGAAGCGGGATTTTATTGGAGTGGTTGCGACAACTGCAATAATCATCTCGGTAATAACTGCTATGAATCAAAAGCATCTTTCTTTAATGCTTCAACGAATACCTGGGAGCATTACGACATTAAGCTCTGCAGCTCGTGCATAATGGCTTATGAGTATGGCGAAGCGCTTGACGACGAATGTAAAAACAAATTCAATATTTAATCAGGAGGATACGACTATGAAAATCTTATCAATCGATGTCTGTTTTGACATTACAAAGCGCTTAGCTATTGAGTTGAATATGCCTGTGCCCGTACCGCCTGCAGAAAATGAATTAATGGCCTTGTACGGTTATTATACTGATCTGCAGGAGATAGCGCGGAAAAAGAATGCGGAAACCGGATGGCGGTCAAGCGCTTGGTTGAACCCTTCATTAATTGGCCTTGAAGGTCACCGCGTCGAAGTATCGGACGGAGGCAAGCCGTATAGGTTCAATGTCGGCAAGTCTACTGGGTTCATGCCTTGCCACTTACAAATACACTCATCCCGGTCGCTGTCTGGTATGGCAGTGTCTTACAAACCTTTCAAGTCTGTACGGGTGATCAAATGAGACACATATTGATAAGCCAAGCACTCAAGCGATTAATGGTGCAACCTGGCTATTTCCGTTTGTCGGTATCGGCCAGGCTGCAGACTGTTTATTTCTATATTTTTGAGGTGAAGATATGAGCCAAAGAATAACACAGAAAGATCTTGAACACCTTGTATCCAGGATCAACCGAGCGCTCAACCGGCCCGAGACGCCATACGGCAAGGATGAAAACGGGAAGTTTAAGGCCAACCTTGGCAATTTTCATATCTCGGGCGCGTACGGCGGTGTCGCCCTGGAGGAGATCCAGACGGATGGCGGAGGGGTTCGAAGGATATCAACCGATGGATACGGCACGAAACGGCAGCTGTATACCTGGATGACCGCTTTCCTTAGCGGTATCGAGGTTACAGCCGAAAAAGGGGAATAACTGACACACTGGAAACGACCTTACTTGTACGGTTTTATTACAAAAGCCGTACAAGTAACCTGCAAAACCGGCAATTTGAAATGTATGTATCAGGCTATTACACGACTTTAGTATAAGGATTTCTACTACAGAGTAGGACTTTACAGCACTTAGGGGGTAAAATGCACGAAACGCCGTTTTTCGGAGGTCGAAGCCGAAGTGAAAAGTTGTGTGAAAAAATCGTTAGGGCAGGCTAAACCGTGTCGCAAGTCGGGCCGGAGGAGGTCAAAAACTTTCGCTCGGAGGTCGTCGAGGCAAGGCGAGACGAGGAGGTCAAAGCCGACGCTCATCAGTCAAACTGATAGTTGAGGCTGTTCTGTGCAGTTTTTGTGTAATAGCGTGATACATTTTGTAGTGTTTTTGGAGGTAAAAACGACCTTTTTACAAGGTAAATTGACGCAAAACCGTGATTGGGGGGGTTTTGCACAGGTGGCGGGATGCCAGCCCTGAGAGAAAAAACTAATGAAGTCCTATATATATATATTCTTAAAATAGTATAGTAGTAGTAGTATCAAAAAAAAAGATAAGCACTGAATACTTTTTGCCTTTTCTTCGGAATGCGATGTTACACGATGGCCTGGACACCCTACACCAAAGCCCAATGTAACATCCGGTTCCGATCAAACCACTAAGGTTGAGCATTAACTTTATTTTTCACAAGTGCCAATGCCTTAAGTATAGGATATTATTCATTTAGATGTGTACGCCCGGTAACTTTTATTTAAAACCGTTCATACTTGTACGTTTTTATTGGATATTTTCCAAGAAACGAGCCAACTACGCAGAACCAGATAATAAAATCTTTTTCACGTAAACCGCTTGACAAACACTCAAAAAACACGATATAAGAAAGAAACAGCGACACAGAATGATACAAAGAGTAATAGGGGGACCGACACCATGACCGGATCAGAATTGAAACAAATACGAAAAGCGATTGGCTGGAGTGTAAAAGAGGCCGCCAGGCAGTTTAACCGCCAGCCTTCAGTCTGGTACTCCATGGAGAAGTCCGAAACCGTCCCGCCCAGGATTGCGGATTTCGTGGAGATGAAAAACAAGGTCGATGTCCCGCGCATCGTCGCAGCACGCGAGGCCAGGGCCGCAGCTGAGGCTAATCAGCCCGTGGCTACTCCGGCCCACCTTACCGCTTTTCGGCGAGCTTTTAACTTAACACAAGACGCAGCCGCCTCCCTGTTGGGAGTCAGCCGCATCACCTGGAACAGATGGGAAAATAACCAGTCGCCAGTCCCGCGTAGCATGTTGCACACGCTCAGGGGTCTGGTACAGAAACTCAAACAAGAACAAGAGGAGATTTAGCCATGTCAGGACTAAACGGATACGACCAATGGAAAACCGCGTCGCCTTGGGATGATGACGACGATGACTTCGAGATGGATTTCCCCAAGCTGGAGATCGTAGGCGACGGCTCACACCACGGCCTTACTGACTGGTATCCGAAGGTCGAGGAAGCAATAGTCGAAGCACTGGCAGCCGGGCAACCCTTCACAACCGGGTGGTATGGCAGCAAGAAGGAAATAGCCTCAGCTCGCATTACCTACACTGGCGAGAGCATTGTCTGCGAGGCATCGGTATCAAACGACTTTGACGAGGCAGGAACGGGGTCAGTAAGCATTCCGTTTACAAAGGGCCTGCAGGCCATCAAGGACGCTATTAACGAGGCGTGGGGCAAGGCCGAGACTGAGCAGGACGGCAACGCCCAGGTGCGACTGTGGGCCATTCTCAAGGATAATAAATGGGTCGAGTCGTACCTGCAGAATATTGGTGAGGACTGGGCAGACCCGGAGCATCCCCCCGGCGATTTTTACGAGTGCTGGGGGTTCCAAGGCGAGGCGGATATCCCTGAAGACATCAAGGCCGAGCTTGAAAGGCTTATCCTGTCCGGCGAGACCACTGCCTACACCGTGGGCGACTATTCCACCAACTGCGACAACTGAAAATCACCCCTTACCAGGAGACCAAACACCATGACAAAAAACAGCATAGTAAACGGATTCGACTTCAGCGCCTTACCGATTCAAGTAGTCTATGTCGGCAAGGTGCAAGACAAGGACTGGCCCCACTTCCTGTGGAATGTGGTCATCACGCAGAAGGACGGTTTCTGGACCGTTCCTTACAAGACCGGCCTGGGGCTCGTGAAGAAAAAACCTTGTTTGGGCGTGGCAGTACCGAGCGAGCCTGTACCGACCACACCAACCAACGCCGATATAATGCACTCCCTCCTCCTGGATGCCGACGCCGCCGACCAGTCGTTCAACGAATGGTGCGACAACTACGGATACGACACTGACAGCATGAAGGCGTTCAAGACCTATCAAACCTGCTGTGAAGAGGCCGTAAACCTCAAGAAGACCTTCACGCGTGAGCAGTTGGCAGATATGCAGAAAGCGCTGGAAGATTATTAACCCTCGCCGGACTGCAGGGCCTGGGCAGCCGGGCCTTGCGATCTGTCAGAGGAGAAGTAAACACCCACTTAACCGAGGAGACCAGACCATGAAAGTAAAAATCGAGAACATGCTGTCCGACAAGACCGGGCGCGAAGTGCCCAACCAGTTCAAAATCTTCACCGATGATGGTGTCTATTTCCAAAGCTACCAGACCGTCATCGCCTTCACGCCGTTCAGTGGACCCCTGCAGCTCGACCAGGACAAGTGGGACTACAGCAGGACCACGGCGAAGTACCGGAACATCTTCACCCGCCTGAGCACCAAGGAAACGGAAAAGCAGATCGAGGCCGGGCAGATCCTGCTTGTGGACTTGAACTGATGGCCAAATACTCAAGAGTAGGTCAGATATTTCAAAATTTGAGGGAGGGCAAGGCGATGATGAAAAAGTATACGGTCCTGATGGTCACCCCTGACTACCTGTCATCCGCTTACGGGCATGACACCTACATGGCCCACGTTGAGGCGGTGGACGTTGACCACGCACAGAGGGAGGGTCAGGAGGAGGCAGTCAGGGAGATCACCGACCCCGACGACACGGACCCGAGCCGCCCCGAGGACTTTTTCGTCGTCTTCGTCTGCGAGGGGCACGTTGAAGACATTAAAATTTGGTAAGGAGGGAAGACTATGAAAAAGCACATCCCCGATATCCTCCTCACCCTCGCAGCCGCAGCCCTCGCCGCCCTGTTGATCCTGGCCTTTATCATCACAGTGCCGAGGCATATCGACAAACTGGAGGCTAAAACCGCCGAGAGGCAGAACATTTACCAAGGAGACTGAAGACCATGGAAAAGATGATCTGGAAATGGATGTTAACGCCTGATTGCGTAATTGAGATGCCTGCGGGGGCGCTGGTGCTCACCGTGCAGACACAGCACGGTGAGCCGCAAATCTGGGCACTGGTAGATCCGACGCGCCAGAAAGTCCGCCGGCGGTTTCGCACCTACGGCACCGGTCACGTTGTTCCGGACTATCCCGGCGAGTATGTCGGCACGTTCCAGCTTAGTGGTGGCGCATTGGTATTTCATGTATTTGAGGGTGGCGAAGAATGACCACCAAACCTTCAAGAGTCATCCGCCCACCAAGAAAGATCACCCTCCCCTCCGGCCAGCAGTCCTGGGAGTTCGACTGTGACGATGGGAAAACTTACGGCTCAACCGAGCTTGCCCTGCTTGTCGGTCTGGCATCACGCCACAGCCTGCTGCAGCGCATGGCCCGCACCGGCTGGCAGTCTGAGTACCTCCTTGCCCCCCCTGCACCGAGGGGGTATTGTTGAGATGGCAAGCCGGCGAAAAACTCAGGGAGTGCGGAGTGGTTGGCCTTGAGCGGCAAGGACCGATCATTCAGACTACGAGATATCCCGGACCACGGGACATTTGAACAACAACTTTAGAGGAGATCAAAGACCATGGAAATTAAAATCAAGAAGATCGGTATTGCACAAGGAACAGTAGGATTTTTAGCCGCGGGGCTCACAGATGGCACCTTGACCTTGGTGGAATCCACTATGAAGAGTAACGGTAACCACGCCCTGTGGTTGAAAGGTGGAGGAGTAAGTCAGTTCCTGGCAGCGTTCAATCAGTATAGCCTCAGCAAGATGGATGGTGATTTCCAGCACTACGCCCCTTGCGACAGCACGATGGACCGTCAATACTGGTGGACTGATGCGGCCTGGGAAACTCTGAGAAGCATAGCGAGACAGTGGTGCGATGAATGCAACGCTGCCCTTGAAGCTGAGGAGCCTGTCAAGATAAGCATCGTCCGAGTGCAGGGAGATTAAAACCGTCAACCCAGACACAAAAAGGACTTGACATCCTCCGTCAATTGCGTAACAGTAAATTAAGCCCTCGCCCGACCATCACAAGTGGCCGGGTTAAGGCTGTAGAAGCAGTCAAACCTCAAATTCGAAGGAGGCCAAAAATGCAAAAAGATTACGGAGAAGAGTACCCGGTCCAGGAGTTGAGCCTGACCGGCAAGATTTTCTGGGCGGCGTTCGTCGTGGCGTGGGGTGTGGCTATTTGGTTCATTATCGGTGCCCTATGATCTCCAAAGAAGACATCAAGCGCATCCGCAAGACCCTCAACCGCTCCACGGCAGCCATGGCTGAGATCGTCGGGGTTAAGCAGGCTGCCTGGGAGCGTTGGGAGACCGGAGTCAAACCGCAGCACCAGTACAGACCAAAACTGGACAAACTACTCGCCCACATCGATGGGCGGAAGGGGAGAGACCATGATTGAATTTATTGCAGACAAGCCACAAGCATCTGATGAAATTAAGATTGGCAACCTGCTTTATGGGGCGCCGTTCGCGTACAACGGATCGAGGTATATCAAGGTAGATAAAGTGAAGCTAGGAGAGTTTGTGCATCTGAACTTTCCCAAAGGCCACAGCATAGCCTGCAACCTGAAACTGGGTACCTTGCGGGCGCTGAAGGGTGACACCATTGTCCAAGTGCTCAACATCACTGCTACAACGAGCCCTGGACTCGCTTCGGAGCACAAGAAGGGTAGCTACTAATGAAAATCCTTGTAATCGGAGAACTGAGCGAGCGGCAGCATGAGATGCTTCGGGAGCGATGGGCGCATGTACCGGAGGCCGAACTGGTCTTTGTGAAAAGCGAGGATTTTTATCAGGAGCCTGAACCCGAACCACAGAAGGTGTGGATCGATGAGCTTTCAGACTTCCCGGTAAAGCGCGTTGTCTGCCCTCCCGAGTTCGCACTGTCAGGCATCCCGGTAAAGGAGAAAGTCATGCATCCTTGGAGCCGGAGGAAGAAGAGATGATCGTCCGTACAGCCCTCGACTGGGAAACCGCCTACGGTAAGCACCCAGTGACGCAAGAGGCTATTACCCTCTCCAAGATGACGACCGAGGAGTACGTGAGGCACCCACTGTTCAAGGTCCATGGCCTGGGGGTCAAAATCGAAAGGGAGCAGGCGTTCTATCTCTACAAACGCGACGATCTCCTGCGTTTCCTGAAAACCCACCCCTGGGACCGGTCCTACGTCATCGCTCATCATACCCATTTTGACGGAGCGATAATGTCCTGGCGAGCAGGCATTCGCCCAGCGCTCTGGGGCTGCACCCTATCAATGGCCCGCGCCCTGTATCCGCACGAGTCGGTGAGTCTGTCGAACATCGCCCGCCTGCTCGGTATAGGGAAAAAAGGCCATGAACTGGTCAACTTCATCAACCTCTGGAGCCTGACCGACGAGCAGCAGCATGTTCTCGGCGGCTACTGTTGCAACGACGTGGAGCTGACCTCAGACGCCTTCGATGCCATGAAGGGGCGGGTGCCGGTCTCGGAGTTGCGGTTGATCGATCTGACCATCCGCATGTTCACCGAGCCGGTGCTGCAGGTTGAGCGCGGAGTGCTGGTCGAGGAGTACAAGCGCGAGCGGCGCAGTAAGCGGGCGCTGCTGAAGAAGTGCCAGGTCGAGAAAACCGAGTTGGCCTCCAACGACAAGTTCGCCGCCCTGCTCCTGACCTTGGGTGTGGACCCACCGAAAAAACTCAGTCCAGCGAAAGTGAAGGATGGCCGGGTGAATCCGGACAATGCCGGCGAGCCGCCTCTCGGTCTGCTGCCGTCGTTTGTTACAAAGGGCCTGCCAGTCGAGCGGCGGGCGGAGATGAAAGAGGCCGGGCGAATCTATCCGTGGGCCTACGCCTTCGGCAAGAACGATGAGGAGTTCAAATTGCTCCTTGACCATCCAGACGAGCAGGTCCAGGCCGTCGTCGAGGCCCGGTTCGGGATCAAGTCCACGATCAAGGAAACCCGCAGCAAACGGTTCTTCAAGATCGGCAAGCGCGGGGCCTTCCCAGTGTACCTGACCTTCTACGGTGCCCATACCGGGCGCTGGAGCGGTGGCGATAAACAGAATGCCCAGAACCTGGGGAGGGTGGACCCCCGCGACCCGACATCCGGAGCCTTGAGAAAGTCCCTGTGTGCCCCTCCCGGCCATGTCCTGGTCGTCCGTGACCTCGGGCAGATTGAAGTACGGAAGAATGCTTACTGGGCTGGCCAGGAGGATCTGCTCGACCTATTCCGTGCTGGTGGCGACCCCTACAACCACCAAGCGTCAAAAATTTTCGGGTATGAGGTGAACCGGAAACTCCCCCAGTTCTGGCTCGAAGGCATGGCTGGGAAAGCCTCAGTGCTCGGCTGTTTTTACGGAATGGGGTGGTCGAAGTTCCAGGAGTCTCTGCGGGTTGGATTCATGGGTATGCCCTCACTGCTGTTCGACGAGGCCGCTGCATTGAAACTGGAGGCTGATATCGATGTGTTCTGCCACCAGCGCAGTTACCGCCCAGGCTGCGGCACCCTGCGGGAAGAAGCCTTGATGCTCAAGCCCCTGAACGTCGAGGAAACTACCCACCTCTGGCACTGTGCCGCAGTCAAACAGATCGTGGACAAAACCAGGGGTAGTAATAAAGAAATAATTGCCGGTTGGAAGGAAGCGGGTCAGGCCCTGCACGCCATCATGGCCGGAGACGAGATCGCAGTGGGCAAGCGCGGACTGGTCACAACCTGCAGTCAGGGATTTCGCTTGCCAAACGGCATGATCATCCGGTATTACAAGCTCAAGTGCAATGATAGGAAAGAGTTTCGCTATATGTCGAACCGGAAAAAGAAGGAGTGGTCCTACATCTACGGCGGCAAGGCGGTGGAGAACATCATCCAGGCCCTGTCCAGGATCGTGCTGTCCGACCAGCTGCTGAACATCCAGAAATGGATACGCGCCGAGCAACAGTGCGATACACGCGGCATCTACAAAGTTGTCACCACCACGCACGATGAGGTGGTGTGCTGCGTCCCGCACTACCGGGCAACCGACTGCCTGGAGACGATGAAGAATGTAATGGCTACAGCGCCGCCCTGGTGCCCGGACCTGCCGCTCAAGTCCTCGGGTGGGTTTGCTGTCAGCTATGGCGACGTTGATAAGTAGACGCCAAGATCGGTGGCTCGTGGGGCGATCTGGTGGACTTGGAGAAATTCAAAAATTAAAGGAGAAGGGCCATGGGATCTCGGCAATATGACCGATATTGTGAACAGATGTACCAGGAGTGGTTGGGTGGCGAGGCCGAGGCCGACCGCGAAGCACTGGAGAACGAATGCTGTTGCTGCGGAGCCCCCTGCGGGGATAGGTATCCGGCAGAGGTTGTTGATGAGGATACTGGGGAGTCTATGAAGATTACAGATGAGAAGGGAAATGTTGAATACCTGTGCTGTGAGTGCGCCGGATAAAAGTAAACCCACTGACAAATAACCCTTGCAATACCTTGTCAATCAGTTTACAGTTAATCGTGCCTTCCTAGATACCCTCGCAGGGTTGGGCTCCTCCGGCCGTCTGCGAGGGTGTCACTTCTAAAGAGGTAGAAAGAAATGAGAGATGTAATTTACTACGAGGCTAAATGGAATCCAGAAGCCAGA
>Ga0209416_1000201_pt1 | contig 65232 bp, 69 predicted proteins | sample RifGroF1_FD_184001 | JGI IMG/M metagenome (GOLD analysis project Ga0209416, IMG submission 184001) | Groundwater microbial communities from Rifle, Colorado, USA - Groundwater F1 (SPAdes) (version 2) | ecosystem: Environmental > Aquatic > Deep subsurface > Groundwater | place: Rifle, Colorado... | reverse complement strand
TCCAAACTTCTCAACTACATCTATTACTCTCATTGGTTTACCACAGTCTGGACAGAATTGGATGTAATCTTCCTCTTCTCCACAATTCTGGCATGAGAAGAATACGACATGTACACTTTGTTTCTGGGGTAACACTTTTTTTGTTTCGTCCTGTTTTGTCATAATAAATAATAGGTATTTACAGTATTTAAGGATATTACACTTTGGAGATATAGGTCAATGAACCTATAATATATCCTATATTAAACCTTCTATTCATACTTAGGATAACAACATTTCTTGTATTTTTTTCCACTGCCACAAGGACATGGATCATTTCTACCTACTTTTTTACTACTCCTTTTTACAGTAGCTTGCTTACTTACTTGTCCAGGTCTACTATCCGTTAAACTTTTTACTTCTTCTTTTTGAGTTCTAACAGGCATTCTAAATTGGTCTTCCCTTCTTACTACCCTTACCTTAAAGAATCTGTTTACTACATTCTCATCAATACTCTTTAACATATCATCAAAAAGTTTAAACCCTTCATTTTTGTATTCTACCAATGGATCTCTTTGTGCAAGATTACGAAGTGATATACCCTCTCGTAGGTCCTGCATATTATCTAAATGTTCCATCCAATATCTATCAATACTTTGTAATATGAGTACCTTAGATAGCTCTCTAATTGGTTCTACACCAATCATATATATATGTTCAATATATGAGATGAAGGAGAGTCTTTTTAATTCCTTTCCTCTTTCTACAATATTTTTACCATCTAGGCTTCTGAAGTATTCAATACTGTTTTTAACCTTAAATCTCTTTACTGCTTTTTCAAATGTTTCTTCAGTAATTAAATTTTTTAATTGTATATACAGATTTCTCTCCTCAATATTATCTATCTCCATATCATTTTCTAGTTGAGAGGTAACCAGAAAATCAATATGTTCTAATATCTTCTTTAACAAAGATATATCTAATGGAGTTAATTTGAATTTTAAATCTGTTAAGAGGGGAATATCCCAAACCTCTTTTTTAGTTAATGCAAACCCATCTAATTGATCTTGTAAAGCATCAATATCTATCTCTAAACCATATTTAATATCTTTCTCTAATTCTAATTTACTCTCTTGCACTTTCTCTTTAGCAATCTCTAATATCTTTGTTCTCAAATCATATACAATATTTCTTTGTTGATTTAATACATCATCGTATTCTACTAACCTTTTACGAATATCATAGTTGTGGGATTCTACTCTCTTTTGAGCATTCTCTATTGTTCTACCTAGTATACCCATTGAGATAGGCATATCATCTTGTAAACCTACTTGAGTCATAATGGTTTGCATTCTTTCTCCACCAAAGAGTCTCATTAATTCATCTTCAAAGGATACATAGAAGAGTGACTCTCCTGGGTCTCCCTGTCTTCCAGATCTTCCTCTTAACTGATTATCTATTCTTCTTGATTCATGTCGCTCAGAACCAATGATATACAAACCTCCTAACTCTTTAACACCTTCTCCTAGCGCAATGTCTGTTCCTCTTCCTGCCATGTTCGTAGCTATAGTTACAGAGCCCTTCTGACCAGCCTCAGCCACTATCTTAGCCTCTCTTTCATGCTGTTTGGCATTTAATACCTCATGCTTAATACCCTCCTTAGAAAGCATCATAGAGAGGACTTCTGATTTTTCTACAGAGGTAGTACCAACAAGTATTGGTTGTCCCTTCTTGTTATGTTCTCTAATATCCTCCACTATGGCTTTAAATTTACCCATTTGAGTTCTGTATACAACATCATTGAAATCTTTTCTTACAACATCTCTGTTGGTAGGAACAACGATAGTGTCAAGGTTGTATATTGAAGAAAACTCTTCTGCTTCAGTTAATGCAGTACCTGTCATACCTGAAAGATATGAATACAATCTAAAGTAATTCTGAAGTGTAATTGTAGCCATTGTTCTACTCTCTCTTTTAACCTCTACCCCTTCCTTTGCTTCAATTGCTTGATGTAGTCCTTCACTGTATCTTCTACCAGCAAGGGCTCTTCCAGTAAATTCATCAATGATTAATACCTCTCCATCTCTTACCATATATTCATCATCTCTTTTGTACAATTCCTTTGCCTTAAGTGCATTGTCAAGGTGATATGCTAATTGAGCATCTTCATATATATTTTTTACCTTAAGACTCTTTTCCAAAAAATCCATACCCTCATCTGTAAGAGATACTGAATTAGATTTCTCATCAACGGCATAATGTTTCTCTACTTGAAGGGTATTTACTAAATTAGCAAATTGTTTGTACATCTCATTAGACGCTTGAGCACTAGTAGATATGATTAGTGGAGTTCTAGCTTCATCAATTAATATGGAGTCTGCTTCATCTACGATTGCAAAATATCTAGGACCCTGCACTCTCTCATCAAGATTACTAACCATATTGTCTCTTAAGTAATCAAAACCATATTCATTGTTAGTACCATATATTACATCACAGTCATATGCCTCCCTCTTACTACACTCGATTAGATTAACCCCACTCATATGATCATATTTAAGTCTTCCAGCAACCTTTGCTTTTTTCTCCCTCTCTGCTATTAATTCTTTCCCTTCTTTTCCTTTAAGCTTAATAGCTTCTTCATCTGTAATATATCTGTACTGTGTACCAGAGTTAATTGCAGATACTGTCATACCCAAGCTATTAAGTATATGTCCTGTCCATTCAGCATCTCTTTTTGCAAGGTAATCATTTACTGTAACTAAGTGTGCACCCCTTCCTGTTAAAGCATACAGATACAAGGGTAGGTTAGCTGCTAATGTTTTACCTTCACCAGTAAACAGCTCCGCTATCTTGTTATCAAAGAGTACATATCCAGCCATTACTTGTACATCAAAGTGCCTATGATTAGCCACCCTATTAGATGCCTCTCTTACTACAGCAAATGCTTCTGGTAATATTTCTACTAGTCTACTCTTCTCTTCATCTAATATTTTTTTTAATTCTACTTTGTTGTACTTATGAAAATCATCTCTACATGTTTCTAAGTCTACATTTAACAATTTTCTAAAATACATTGTTTTGTCTCTTAGCTCTGTATCTGATAACTTACTAATATCCTCTTCAAAGGAATTAATCTTCTCTACAATCTTTTGAATCTTTTTAATTTGTTTTTCGTTGGAATCGAACAATCCTTCTAGTATGTTTTTCATAGCTTCTGATTATATCAATATTTGAGTTAACTACAAATATATTTAAATATTTTTTAATATATATCACTTACAATATACATATGTTTTCTTTGATGTATATGGCATCCATTTTAGCACTTAATACAGGATGGGAAAGTAAGGATGTATATTTTACATGGACACCGCAAGGAGAAGAGTACAAGTATGTAGTAGAGGTATATACAGACAGAGAGTTGACTCAGCTATATACACAAACAGATCCTCTGGATACCTACTTTGTATATATTACCTTTACTGAAAGTAATCTCTATTTTGTAAGAATTAAATATTTCATTCCTAATTCTAATGAGTATGAATATTTTAATTGGGGTCAAATTTACTTAAACTTGGAACATGAATACCTTGGAGAAGATGAGATATGGTTTGAGCCAGAGGAGGAAGTTCTTCCTGTAGAACAAGTCTCTCCCCCAGTTATTGAGGATATATATCAGTACACCCTTCCCAAAGATTTAGATATGAGAGAAGAAGTTGGGAGTGTCTTAGGGAGTACTACCTTAGATACAAAAGAGATTTGTAATATATATATGTTTAAGAATGGAAAGCATACCGATACTACATTTAGATGTAAATTAGGTATTAAAATATCAAAAGTAAAATATTTAGATTGGGGAGAATATCTTACACTTGAAGTAGAGGGTACATATTTTGATACTGTACCTGCTAAAGTAAAGATATTTGATTGTAGAAGATTTGATATATTGAATCCTTTAACATGGTTTGAGTGTAAAAAGATTTTGGTTGATTCATATGAGGGTAATTTACCATTAAGATATATTGGATATATTAAACTTAATGGTATTACTCAAAAGAGTGTTGTTTGGGGCTTTGCAGACACCTCTTTCTTTGTTAGAAATATATATACTAAAGATATTTCAAAAGAGAATCTTAAACTTTCTTTAGAAATATCCTCATATGTAAAGGGAAAGGAATGGATAGATGTAATATCTACTACACAAAAGCAAATATCTATACCCAAGTTAGAGAAATCCCCCTCTAACAAACCCTTCTCATTTCCATTTGAGAAATCTGTTGGTGTTAATCAGTGGTATGGATGTACTACATATCAATGTCCCCACAAAGGGATAGATTTTGGTGTATATATGAAAGAAGTACTAAGTATTGGAGATGGGAAGGTAGTAAGTATTGGGTATGATAAATATGGTGGAGAGTGTTTTCAAGGAGGAAAGTATGTGATAGTGAGACATACAAATGGAATGCATTCTACTTACTTTCATCTGGATTCATATAGTGTAAAGGTGGGAGATATTGTTAAAAATGGGTCTTTAATTGGTGTAACGGGTAACACAGGTAAATGGAACTGTCAGAATTTAGGATATCATTTACATTTCGAGACTCGTAAAGAAAGGATATCTTCTTCGCATGTGAATCCTGTTCAATATATTAATGCTGATTGGAATCAGGTACCTACTCTTAACTACAAAACATATCCTGGAAGATTAACAGGAGAGAATCCTCATCCTAATTTTTAAATTGAAAGCATGTTAAAAGAACTCTTGACATATATTCTTCTTTTACTCTTTCCCAAGGAAGAGGTATATACAAAAGAGTTTGAAATATATACATCTCAAATACCTCAGCATATATATTGGATAGATGATATAAATATATTGCTTTCTTCATATGGGTATACCGAAATTTACAATATATATACTAGAAAGAGTAATACCATTGACACATGTGATACCTGTATATATGGATATGACAAGGGGTTTGTATATTGTAAATATGAACACAGGGAGATACAAAGTATGGAAGAGTTTAGTACTACTGTTTACATATACAATATTGATGGAGAGCTCCTTTATTCAAAGGATCTCTTCCCAACAGTAATACCAATAGTTTGTTTAAAAGATTCTGTTGTTTTAGAGAGTGCTTACTCTTTTTTAGAACAGAAGAGATATCTTTTAAAAAATGATGTGTTAGAAGAAGTGTCATACATCAAAAAGAAAGAGATCTTTGAAGGAATAGAGGGTTCTAATACTGTTGTTTCAAAAAGAAAGGATTCAAGTAAAGTGATCGTATTGGATGAATATACTAGACTGTGGTTGTATGGAAAGTAAAAATATACAATGCAAAATTTTTGAAGAATAGGGTATACTCATCAGTATGAAGAAGCTAATATATGTTCTCCTGCCTTTAACTTTCTTAATCGTATTTTTTAGTACCTACAATTTAGGGGAACAATATATGTGGAGTGATGAGATATTTTCTTTTCATGCAGCAGAAAGAATTCTTGAAACGGGAGAACCTACATATGAATCAGGATTAGAGTATGGCAGATCCACTATATATCACTACCTATTAGCCTACTTTATGAAACTCTTTGGTGTTAACGAATTTGGAAGTAGAGTCTTAAACATACCCTTTGCATTAGGGACATGGTTATTAATCTCCTTGTTTTCATATACTCTTTTAAAGAAAATAAAGAGTGTTAACAAAAGAGTATTAATATCATACTCAGTTGGATTACTCTACTTTGTTAGTAACTTTTCAATAGCAATGTTAAGAGAAACAAGAATGTACACAATGAATACATTTTTACTTCTCACCGCTATATATCTAATTTACAAAGGTGTTGTAGAAACTAGAAAAGGAATATATTTGAAATGGTTAGATTTAAAGATAGATTTAAGATATGTTTTTACTGCTATACCAGTATTACTTATTGCTCTTGAAACACAACCCATTAATTTAATATTAGGAGTTGGTTTAATATTGTTCTTTACACTTTCAAGTGTATTTTACAAGAATTGGAGATATCTTTTGGTATCCGTTCTTCTACTAATATTTGCGATACTGATGGTGTATGTAGAGTATGATACTCTAAATATGTTAATAGTATTTGATAGCTTGTCTCCTGATTGGGCATTAGATTCTTCTCCTTTGTATTACTCTGTATTGACAGTTAGAAATTTCCCCTTTGTAATACTTACTTCTGTAATTTCTATATATTTTCTCTTTAAAAAAGGCAATATTCACATACTCTTTTTGTCTTCTTTAATCCTCGGATTTCTTTCATTCCTCTCATTTCAAGATGCACAACATGAAAGATATTGGCAAGCAGTTATACCACTAATCTTCATTCTCTCTGGGTACTCTTTGTACCTTCTGTTTAAAAATATTAACGAGAAGAGGCTTAAATATATCTTTATTGGACTAATATCAATATTTTTTATATTTCATATGTACTTGTCTGTAAAAGAGATTACAGAGATAGAGACATATACTCCACACTCTCTTTCAATACACAAAAAGTTGGAGTTTAGAGAAATTTCTAAATATGTAAGAGAAAATGATACAGAGAATACAATTGTAGTAGGAGATTTTCATTCTGTATATACATTACAAAAAGAAGGAATACAAATTGATTACCTTCTTTTAACTGATACTGATGTGAATTGGGAGTGGGGAGCTAAGGATATATATTTTGATATACCCTTGATAAATCAATTAGGTTTAAGAATTATGTCTAGTACAACAGATGGATATCTTGTTGTAAGAGATGAAAACAGGTTTGGAGAGATTTCTTTTGAAAAGAAGAATGGCTTTGAAAGGCCTGTTATATATGAATTTTAAACATTAAAGATATTTCTTATATACCTTTTAATACTTTTTCCCAAGCGAAATATCTTTCCTCCTAGATACGCATCAATTAAATAGAGTAATCTTTGACCATTTAATCCGTGCTCTCTTATTATCTCAACCATTTTCTTCTGTGCTTTCTTAAAATCCTCCTGTGTATATGATTGCAAAAAGTAAAGCATATCTAATTCTTCTTTGGGAAATACTTCATACATATACTCCTTCGTTATCCTTTCGTATGAGTCTTTACCTGTTTTAAGATATTGATTAGCAAGTTTCTGCATAGTGTATGAGAATACAATTTGATCTATTAAATATTCCCCATACTCAATATCTTTCTTGGTACTGTATCCTACTAATATATTCGGTAATAGGTATATTCTTTTTCTATGAGCAACCATTTGTAAATACAAATCATAGTCTTGAGCCCTGGGAAATTTCTCTCTGTAGAAAAATTCTTGTTCATTTCTAAACATAACAGATGAGTGTACTAAGATATTCTTTTGTAAAAGTAATCTAGAAATATAAGCAGGTTCCTTCTTGCCCCATGATATCCCTATTCTATTCCCTTGCTCATCTAATATGTTAGCTCTACTTCCAACGAGATATACTTTCTGATTGTTTTCTAAGTATTCTAACTCTCTTTCTATCCTATGAGGGTATGAGATATCATCTGCATCATTTACTGCTATATATTTTCCTGTACTTTCTTTAATCGCCTTGTTTCTACTTTTACATTTACCTAGGTTTCTTTTGTTAATAATTACTTTTACCCTACTATCTTTTTTTTCATATCTTTCCAATATATTTGCAGTTTTATCCTTGGAGCCATCATTTACAACAACAATTTCAATATTGGAATATGTCTGATTTAGTAAAGAATCAAGTACTTTTGGCAAAGTTTTTCCCCCATCTTTTACTGCTAATATTACTGATACTAAAGGTCTGTTACTTTTCATCTGTATATTTTTTTAATTTCAAGTAATATACAAGATACAAAGCAATGAGTGAGATTAATTGTATCCAAAAGGTTACCCATACTACACCGATATATCCATACTCTTTTATTACAATTAGATTGAGTGTTACATTTAATATTCCTGAAATTACATTCTGTATAGCCATTATACCTGCATGTCCTGTTGAGGTTATTAATCCCGAATTTATCGTAGAACCTGGAATCATTTTTGCATATGTAATTGCTACTGGAAAAAGTAATGCCATCATTATTCCATTTGAGTAATCGGGTAATACAGCTCCTATTAGTAATTTTGTAACTACCATTGAAATAGGTATGAATACTATTGCAGTAAGAGAGAGGTAAAGGAGTAATTTTCTAAATGTAATTTGTACAAAGGTGTACTTCTTTAAAGAGAACATCTCAACAATGGTTGGAGCCAATACTTGCCCAAGGACAGTAGAGGGTATTAGATATACAGTATACATTTTGTTTAACAGCTCATAGACAGCTATTTCTTCTAGTAAATCATATTGACCTAGTATTAGAATATTTACTCTTGAAAAAAGATAAAATCCTAATGTAGCAATACCAAAGGAAAGTGAATACATTCCAATATCTTTTAGTATTTTCTTGTCTATTTTGAATACATATCCCTTTTGTAAGAATATTAATACTAATGTATATGTTAGAAAGAATACGCTTTGAGATAATATGGCACCTTCAAGACCATAATTAGTAACAAATATATATGATATTAGGATTGTTACTAATCCATTAATGAGGGAGATGAGGGAGAGAATCTTAAATCGTTTTAATCCCCTATACATACCATCAAGTAAAGATGACATTGGAGATACTAATACCAAAGGTAGAGCAATGAGGATGTATTCATAATATTTGGGAAAGAGTGCTTTACCACATATTAAGGTTACTGCTGTAACTATTATAGATATTGATACAATGATTAATCCTGAATTAAAGAGTACTTTATTCAACTTCTCCTTATTTACTGTGTTGTACTCAGTTACATACTTAGATGTAGCTGTCGATATTCCAAAGTCTGAAAAGATTACTAGTAATGCTAGTACTGAAAATACATAATTGTATACTCCCATATCTTCTTTAGTAAGAAAGAGTGTAGCTATGAAAAACATAATGGCACTTGTACCCTGTTTTCCTAGTACTTGTAATAATCTCCATGCAAATGATTGAGAGAGTTCCTTGTTCTTCTTAAACTTACTAAACACTAACTCCTTAAGACTCATACTCTGGTTGTTTTAATTTCAATATATATTTATCAGATATCTTCCTGTTTAATTGTACTATTTTTCTTTTCTTAAGTGTATCTGATATATCTTTCATAAATATATATTTAGAGTATACAAAGGATGTAAATATCCCTATGTATTTTAATGTAAAGGAGTGATATATTGCTTCTGCTAATGCTTTAATTGAAAAGAGTGGTAGCATATACAGTATTGTAAATATACTAAAATTCTTTAGTATTGCTTTTGCTTTACCACTAAAATATGTTTTTTCATTTAATGCATATCTGTATTTGTCTTTTCTTTTACTGAGTCCTAGATGAACAATATATCCCTTATTATAAAGGTAGTTCTTAAATCCATATATATTTGCTCTTGTAGATATATCATCATCGTCTAGATTAAACTTCTGTATTTCATCAAATCCTCCTAGGGTATCCCATATCTCTTTTTTTATATACATAGCTCCTCCTTGGTTAATTGCTATCTCTATTGGTTTTTCATATTTAAGTATTTTACTGTAGTGTATTTTTTTCTTTTTCTTTTTAATACCAAATGGATAGTAGTATGTACCATATGTCATTGTTAATCCTGTTTCTAATTCTTCTTTGTCTAGAAAGAATGGCATTAAAAATGCTGGGTTATCTAATGTTTTGTAATATTTAGATATATTAGTAAGGAAATTAGAATCTTCTATTAACATATCGTCATCCAACAGTAAGAGATATTCTCCATTGGCATGTTTTACGCCAATATTTTTAGCTTTACTTATTCCTAAGTTAGTACCGTTTTCAATTAGTTTAATATTTTTGTTCTTCTCTATCTGTTTTTTAATGTAATCAATGGTTCCATCGGTAGATCCGTTATCTACATATATATATTCAATGTCTTTGTAATTTTGTTTTAGTAATGCTGGAAGAGTTTGTTTGATATATGATAGACTATTCCAGGTAATTATTATTAGAGAAAGTTTGTTGTCTGTCTTCATGAGATATATTATATCTTACTGAGGGCGTAATATATATAAATACTGTAATGAGTAATAATAACACAAGGGGAACTGGTCTGCTTGAGAGTTTTCTTTCACAACAGAGAGCTAAACTCGCAGATTCTAAAATCCCAAACAAACATAGAAAAGGAAGAATATTAGATATAGGTTGTGGGAGTAATCCATATTTTTTAATTCAAACCTCTTTTGAGGAAAAATATGGAATTGATTATTCTTTGAAAGAAAATAGTAAATACAAAGGAATACATTTAATAAAAGATGGGCTAGAATCGAAACTACCTTTTCCTGATAACAACTTTGATACAGTAACTATGTTAGCTGTATTTGAACATATAGAACCAACCGAACTCCCTACCCTCATGTCTGAAGTTAGAAGAGTATTAAAAAAAGACGGAATCTTTATATTAACAACACCATGCGTATGGACAGATGGCCTCCTAAGATTACTAGCCAAATTAAATGTCGTTAGCAAAGAAGAAATTGAAGAACATAAGGGAGCATATTCACACAAAGATCTTAGAAGATACCTTAATAAAGGAGGGTTTAAGGATAACAATATAGAACTCGGATACTTTGAACTTTGGATGAATAATTATGCCAAAGCGACCAAAAAGTAATGGCTATAATCTATTTGTCTGATAAATCTTTCTAATATCACCATTTTTATCATACTCTATTTTTATATCAGTATTTATATTTGGTACACAGATTTCTTTGCTATACCAGCATTGATCTCCCTCTTGGGGTCTACAAATACGTGTTCTTTCATCTATTGAATAACAACTTACTTGAATTTCATTGTTTGTTAGATTTTTCTCCATCTCACTCATTTGTACATAGTAAAATCCTGTCGTATTTACTGCCGCGAACATACAAGATATAAATAGTAACAGAAAGAGATATGCTTTTTTCTGCTTAAAAGTATCAATAAATAATAAAAGAGATAAGATAAAAAAGATCCATGTCACAGCAAAGGCGAATCTTACATCAGGAGCAGTAAAAAACCAAAAAAATAATGAACTAACTGGTACCACTAAAAGTGGAATAAATCTGTTTTTAAATTTAGAAAAAATTATTGCAGAAACAGACAGTAACAGACCAGAGACCAAGGGTAAACTAAAGCTCATGATTCCCTTGTTCCTCTCAATCCATGGCATAATCCATTCACTATTTCCAAGAACTACTGAAGGATCCATGTGGGGCATACGAGCCCAGCTTTTTATCCAATTGGTCTCAATCATAGCTTGCTCGACACCAACATTCCAATCTACGTTTATTCCAAGTTGGGAAAATGGATAGAAAGGGAATCCTGTTAATAGTATAGATCTAAGTATCCAAACTAAGACACCAGTACCAATAAATACAGAAACAATCCAAAAAGCACGACTCTTAAACATCTTTGTTAATTCTCCACCTTTGTACAGTATAAAGAATCCAACAAGAACGGAAAATACCACGAAAATAGCCGCACTTAATTTGATACAGAATAATCCACCAACAAGAAACAATAATAGTAAAAATCTTTCACTTACTCTCTCCTTTTTCTCTGCCATATCAACTAAAACGCCTATAACAACTAATTGAAGCAAAGAAACAAATACGTCAGGACTTACACTTATAAGATTGACACCTCCATTATAAAAAGTTAATGAGAGTAAGAGTACAAGTGCGAAGGACCAATATATGTTGAAATATGTAATGTTTCGCTTAACTACCAAATCCCATATTTTTAATCCGGAATAAATTAGGGTCGATATTATCATTCCACTAGATAAAATCCTAAAACTCTGTGGAATTAGTTCTACTCCGTCATACAAAGATGCTAGAAGAAAAGAGGCATTATTATAACCGAATCTTCCATGTATATTTGCTAACCCAATAATTAATTCGGAGTTTTGTATCCATTTCATAGTTTGTTGATAATACAATCCGAAGTCATACAATAAATTGCTAGAAAATGTTTGATTGGCAACAAGTGCAATTAAAACAATAAAACTTAGTACAAAGATATAATTGTGAGAAATCCAATGTGCAATTTCTCCAATAATTTCCCTATTCTTTAACAAGTATAAAATGGATATAAATGTTCCCCCAATAATGATTACATAAGAAACAAATGCGTTGATTGGAACAAACAGATGTATTACCTGCAATAAGAAAATCAAAAATACAAAGCCTACCCAAAACTTATCCCAGACGGTTAGGATATCCCTTTTAAATAATCTCCCCAAGAAGAACGATACAATACTCCCCCAACCAAAAAAAGAAACGAACAGAAGGAGCCATCCTCCAAAAAGCTTAAGATATAATAAAAGAACATCCATAATTAGAACAAATTGTATTTAATTATTTCTAGTATAGCTTTAATACCATCAGTATATCTAATCTTTTTACCCTGTTCTATAGTCCTTGGATAATATCTTACAGGAATAACTCCCCATTTAAGATGCTTGTCTTTAAGACGATATTTTGCAAGCCGTGCTGTAATTTCGGGTTCTAATCCAAAAGAAGATGTAGCAGAAATATTTGGTGCAATTTTTCTTATTACACTACCTCTTACCAGTTTATAACAGACTTCCATGTCTGGAATCCATTTTTTAATTCTGGGAAAAGTAAACAAATTAGATACAAAACTAACAAATTTATTCCCAACAAAAAAAGAGAGGTACAAAAGGCCATTGTCACCACCAAATCGATCCCCGTAGACAACATCAAGATCTTTAGATAATGCCCAATCTAACATATGTGAAAGATCTTCAGGCTCATATTCCAAATCGGCATCTTGAATTACTACCCAGTTTCCTTTTGTTTCTAACAGCCCTTTTTTTACAGACTGTGTTTTTCCTAGATTCTTTTCATTATTAATCAGCGAATACTCCTTTTTCCCTTTTATAAAATGTTCAACAATATCTCTTGTTCTATCTTTAGAGCAATCATTAATTATTATTACTTCTCTCGTAAATCCCTCTGGTAGAAAAAATGTTGAAACTTTTTCAAGTATTTTTCTTATTGTCTTCTCTTCATTATATGCAGGTATTACTATCGAAAGAACCTTATTCATTGTAATCTTTAAATAATATTAATTTCCTAGCTACAAAATTATATACCATTACGATACCAGCAGATATTGTATTAGACAACACACTCAAGATATTTATTTTATCTACCATTATGTATACGAGGAATGTGTGTAATCCCAACCCAATCAAGCTAATTATTGCAAATAAATAAAAACCATTAGAAAGAAATTTTAATTTATTATCACCTCCCCTGAAAACATACTTAAGACTTAGTATGTAGTTAAATATTAAAGCTACAACAAATGCTACTATGGTAGAAACAATATAATTAATAAAGAAAATATTCTCCAAGATATAGAATAAAGCAATATTCAAGACAAAAGCGATAATTCCTACAAGAAAAAAACGAGCGAATTGTATTGTGAAGCTTTGTAGATTCATTTATTAATTATTTTATAAAACTTATTTTTTTACTTTCTCTAATTTACCTCACTATTTTTATCAGAATATGCTAAACTTTTCCAGATTCAAAAATGAACAATTCTCTAATCGGATTTTCAAAAAACAAAATAATACTTAAACAAAGCAGCAAAATGGCAATATTTGTATCAATTATACTCTGCCTTATTACTGTCTTCGATAAAATAGTACTCAAAGGTGCTATAAATTTTTATATTCATACTCCTGTCACGTACATTATTATATTCTTCCTTCAATTCTTTGTTGTGAGAGACGAGTGGGAGAATATAAAGCATTTATACAAAATCATTCAAAAACAATTTCTCAAAAAAAATCTATTTAAATTGGTAGTTATATTATTACCATTTTTTTTGGCAATTCTATTTAAAAACAAATTAAATGAATATTTATTGAATCAAAACATATTTGGTCTTGAATACCAACATTTGCAATTTATCATGCAATTAAAATTTTATGCAAAAACTGTAGTACTCTATGGTGGATCTTTATTAACCGCATTATTAGCAAACTATCTTAATTTCAATCAAATAAAAGTTAAGAGAAACCATTCTGATAAAAAGCAATTTGTTCTAATTGCAGTAGTACTTACTATTCTCTTCCTAGCTGTAAAAGCATTCTTTATTTTTTATTATTCAGGAAACTTTCAAGATGACTGGCACCATATTGTTGCGGGACAAAATTTCTTTCAAGACGGAACGTTTCTAAAGATAAATCAGTATTTTGGTGACGAAGGATATCAAAGAGGTGCATATATGACTATTCTAACAAATTTATTTATGTATTTATTTGGAAGAGATGTTGATATCGCACAATTAGCCCCTGCCTTTATAGGTTTAATTAACTTCGTACTGCTTATTCTCATTGCAAGAAAAGTATTGAAAAGCAATATCTCTATAATTCTTTTAAGCCTTTTATATGTTTTTAATCCATTTGTAATATTCAATCACTTATTCATCAGAATGTATGTTTTCTACGAACTTTTCTTCCTTTTAATAATATTATTTTGTATATATCTTTATAGAAATCTGCTTGTTAAAGAACATCTTCAAGTAGGACTTTGCTTATTATCCTTAGCTCTTTTAAATGCATTTATCTGGAAATATACAGGTGATAAAAGTTCAATACTATTTCCAATTTATTCTTTAATAGGAGTATTTATTGCAACACATAAATCAAATTTTCTTAAACCAATTGTTCAAAAGATCTTATCATTAATACAAAAACATAGATGGGTTTTCATTTTCATTGCAGCTATTGTTATACCACTTGCGATATTTTTTTTCACCAAATTTTCAATATGGAATGTATTTGTAGAAATAACAACAAGTAATACTAACGCAGGATCAAATAGGGCTTCTCTTATACGTTTAATATGTTATACATTTGCCCCATTAGTAATGTATGTATTTTTAAGCTTTACAGGGATAGGAAAACATAGTGTATCTAAACAAATACTCATCTCTTTTGCATTTTTGTCATTAGTTACACATATTGCACTACCTGAAACATACCAAGTAATAAGAGGATTTAATTATACTTGGGGAGTTCTTTTAATAGTTGCTGTAATGTTGAGAGAAGAATTCATGACATTTATGACACTTATAATTAGGAATAAAGTTATCCTCTGTATTGCATATACCGTATTTGCACTTTTACTACTAATTCCAACAATAAAAAGCTATTCTAATTATTTCTTTTCAGTTGGCCCAAGTATCGTAGGAGAAGTTGCATACTATGAATTCGATGTTACCTTTAAATACTTGAGTGAGAATAAAAGTAAAAAGTTATATATTGGATCATCATATAATGCGATTCCTGACATTTACTATAATCTACCAGTTAAATATTATTTAGATTTAGATAAAACTTTGGCGGAAAGTTCCTATTTTCCAGAAGAAATAAAGCTAATATCTTCAATCCAGGAAGTACATAATTTAAGTTTGGAAGAGGATGTTTGTGTTGTATTAAGAGATTATTCTCCTGGACTTTTGGTTCAAGGAGATTTTATGACATATCTGGTTAATAACTACAGCTTGAATAAAGTTACCAACGGATGGAGAATATGGTGTGAAAGATCTAATCAGACAAAACTTCCCTGAAAAGATTTATATATTTTTTTGCTTTATCCCTAATACTAAAACTGAATGAATGTTCCATCGATATATGATTTCCCAATCTATACATGATTCCCTTCACATAGTTATCAATAGAGTATGGTTCTACAATGTATCCACTCTTCTTTTGTTCAATCATCTCTGGAATTCCTCCAATTTTGAAAGCAACAACAGGAACAGAGCAGCTCAGAGATTCCATCACAACAAATGGATAGTTCTCGTGCATTGAGGGAACTAGCATAACATCTGCTGATGCAAATAGCTCTGCCATTTCTTGATCAGTATGAACATATCCAATAAATTTTTTCTCTATCTTTTCCGAAAGTTCCAAATATGGGAAGGGATTAGAAGAACCAAATGATAGTAACCCGATATTTTCATCAATAAGATAATTCTCTAACTTACTTAAAACAGCTTTAAGTATTTTCCCTCCCTTTACCTTATTTTCTAAAATATTTACAGCTCCGAACAGTATGTACTTTTTGTTACTTTCTAAATTTAATTGCTTCCTTGATTCTTGCTTATTTAATTTTTTATATACGGATGTATCAATACCATTATTTATAACCTTACAATCGAACTTTGAAGATAATTTACCTGTTTCAAATTCCTTACAAAGAAATTTACTTGGAGAAACAAATATTAGATTACTTCCACTTAAAAACAGACCCCTTATTAGACTATTAACATATGAGAGTAATTTTATAGGAACTGGTTGGCTATTTAGAAAATAAAAAACACCCCCAGAGAAAGGGCTATAATCATGCATTGTCCATACAACCGGAATCTTCCTTGAGACTTTACATATTTCACCAAAGGAAATAAAACCTTTCCAAGTCCAGTGAACATTAATAATATCTGGTTTAAATTCTTCAATAATTTTATCAAGCCTTTCTCCAAATAATCCTAAAGTGAAATTTGCATCTTTATTAAATCCACTTAGTATATATCCTGGTAAGAAATCTAATAAATGATACAGTTTGGATAGAAATTTAGGAGAAGAAGATTCTACTATAAAATCATCTTTTTCTTTTTTATCTCTAACATATAAACAAACTTCATGTCCTTGATTAATAAATTCTTTTGAGAAACGATAAGCTGCCTTACCAGCACCACCCCTACTATCATGTGTACTTATAATCAGAATTCTCATTTTAGAAATTGTCCCAATATTTTAAATCTGATTTTTCTAAAAACATATCTAATATCTTTTGAGAATATCTTTTGGAAATTATTTAATAATTTACTATTTAACTCTATTTCTTTAATAAACTTTATTTCCTTTTTCTCATTTAATACAGAATTTCTAAATCTGTCTTCATTAGATGCTTTGCTATGGACACCCGATCCATCATTACCAATATTATCGACAAAGGATACAACTGGATATACAGCTAAGAGCTTGTTTTTGAAATGATGATAAGACCATCTAATTGCCCATGAATCTATTCTACCTTCCATCTGTGCTTTTAACATACCACTTAAATCACTGCCTCCCTTGTTAAATTCTTTTTGTAATTCTATCTCTTTTTCAAATTCTTGATAATCTTTTACTTCCCAATCAACTTTCTCCCATCTATCTTTCCATGTTGCCCAACCCCATGAAGACGGTCTTAAAGAAAAATATATATCGTTGTTATACCCTTTGGGAATATTCAAAACCTTCTTGGGATAATTAAAACCAGATATAGAACCTATATCTTTAATATCTTTATAATATTCCAAAGCTTCGTTCATATACTTCAAGAAATATGGTGAAGTAACGATATCATCTTCAAGAACTATTACGCTATCAAATTGCTTAAGAACACTTGTAACTGCATTTAGTACCGATTTCGCCAATCCTTGATTTTTTGAAGATTTATAAATATGTATATTTTTAAACCCTTTTATCTTTTCAATATAGTCAACAACTTCGCTAACTCTCAATTTGTCTTCGTCATTTTTATACCCATCTGCAAAAACAAAAAGTTCTGATTCTTTTGCCAAAGTATTCATTGATAACGCTTTGACGGTTCTTTCGGTATGAAATTTTCTGTTATAGACGATAAGAATAATGGGAGCATATTTCATATCTACTGTCTTTTCAAAAATAATGATTTAACTTTCAAGTAATTCCATGGTAATATCCCCTTGATTATATATTTCACCTGTGTTCTTGCTTTCTTAAAAAACAGAGGATTTATAAAAATATAGAATATCTGAGATACGATTATTGCTATCGCAGCACCTATACCTCCATAGCGCGGAATTAAAATATAAAATAATACAACGCTGATTATTGATGATAGTACGGAAAACACGACTAGATATTTTTGGATATTTTCAAGAATATAGATTCTCTGGTTTAAGGTTTTTAGAGCTATAAAAATCCCTATAAATACATAAACTTGAAATATAGGTACAGAATCTAAATAACTCGCGTCAAAGAAAATATTTACAAAAGGTTCTACAAGAACAATTGCAAAAGCTGAAACTAGAAGAGACACAATAAATAGAATACTGTAAACATTTGAAACAATCTCTTCATAATATTTTCTATTATCATTGTATACTTTTGTAATCTTAGGAAACAAAGCAATACAAATTATCACTGGGATGAAATACCAAATCTCTCCTAACTTTGCAGCAACTGAATAGACTCCAACTTCAGTAAAGTCCATTGTTTGTTTAATAACCACTACAGCATATTTTGCATAGAAAGTATCTGCAACCAGGGTAATAAGTATTGGTAACATAGCATTAGATAAAATTTTTGCAACTTTTAGATCAAACTTCCACTTTTGAAAACGATTACCTTCTTTCAAATATAAAATAATACTACCAAGAACAATTAGCATAAACTCAAGACTATATATGAATAAGAAAACTTCTAGTCCAGCATGATAATAAACAGCGCCCAACTTCAAAACAATCAAGATTGAATACACTATTATTCTAATAATAGATATGGATTTTGATTTTAATTGTGCCTGAAAGTATTCATCTATTGGTAAGAATAAAGAGAAAATATAGCTCCAAGACATTAGGAAAGAGAGGTATATGTAATTTACATTCCCTTCCATAAGCCAAACAAAAAGCACATTAGCAATAATAGCAAAAAGTGCTCCACAAGCCCTCATTATTGCGGCAGTACCCATAAGTTTCTCTTGATTAGCTCCACGCTCTAAAAGTTTGGCAACAACAATATTACTAAGACCCAATGAAGCCAGTGGGAGAAATATATTATAAATACTTAAAATATAATTGAAATTACCAAAAACTTCTGTACCCAAGTAAGAAGCAACTCTAGCATAGACAAATACTCCTGAGATAAGAAGGATTGTTTTTTCTGCAAGTCCCCAAAAGATATTATTGAAAATTTTCGTTCTATCTTCCGTTTTATATATCCCTTTTAATAGGTTCATATTTATAAAAAGGCTTTAACTAATAATTTCAAATAGACAATTATTTTATATATTTTCAGGTAACCTCCATTATAACGATTCTTTATTACCAAAGCTGTATCTCCATAAGATTTTTTCAAATTAGAACTAACTCCATCTCCATCGTAATTACATATTACTAAATCTATCTTCTTTATTAAGTAATTACCATCAAATATCTTACACAGTAAATCAAAGTCTGCTGCTATCTTATATCTCTCATCCAATCCTCCAACTTTATTAAATGTATCTCTCTTAATAAATACCGCCTGTTGACTAACCTTAAAACCTAATTTTATTTTAAATTTTGTCAACTTCTTATCCCTAATATAACTCTTATCATTATTTTTATTAACAACCCTTATTCTACCGTATACTAAATCTTGATTATTATCTATCTCTCTACTAACCTCTTCTAACGTATTCTTATCAAAAAAAGTATCTCCTGCATTTAAAAAATAAAGATAATCACCACGAGCTACCTTTGCCCCCTTATTCATAGCATTGTATATACCCTTGTCTGGTTCCGAAACCCAATAGTTAATTTCCTTGTCATACTTTTTCAAAACTTCTTTTGTTCCATCAGTAGAGTTCCCATCAATCACAATATATTCATACTCTTTAAGAGATTGACATGAAACACTTTTAATTGTCTTTTCTAGATCTTCTTTAGCATTGTAAGAAACAGTAATGATTGAAAATCTAGGTTTACTCTGCATAATAGTTTTTATCAAAATATTCTTGACTCCATATTTTCTCTATCTCTTTTTGAGTTTCTTTAATACCCTCGCTAAATGAGCCTTCTCTTAAAATACCACTATCTATATCCTTAAGTATCTTAATCAATTCTTTTTCATTAGAATACAACACACTATTATACCCATCTTTTAGAATTTCTGTATTAGCAGGAATATTTGTTGCTAATGATACTTTCCCTAACATAATATGATGAATCATCTTCAATCCCGGTTGATCTCCAGAGATTCTTGGTATTAAACAGAATTCAGCATTACTTAATATATAGTTAGCCTCTTTCATTTCCAATAGCCCTGCAAAGTGTACTCTCTCTTCTAATTCTAATCCCTTTACTAACTCTTTTATTTCCAATGTTGGATTACCAATTAATACTAAATCAAACTTAGGTAGAACTTCTTTGTACGTTTTTACAAATTCTTCTACACCCTGGTAAGTCTTAAAATTTCCCGCGTATGCTAAATATCTCTTCTCTGTTGGTATTTTACTCTCTATTAAGCTAACATCCGACTCATCATACAAGAGAAAGGTTTTCTTTGCTCCAATATTTTTATATATCTTCCAATTCGCTATTACTAAATCAAATCTAGAATATACAAATTTAGAAAGTACCTTAAATATTTTAATAAGGGATTTTGGCTTATTAGAAATTTCTAAATTATCTACTATTGTATTATGTAAATCATACACGTATCTTGGTTTTCTAAAAAACAATGAAAGTATACTTCCAACAAATGCTGCCTCAAAATCTTCGCAATGAACTATCTCATACCTATTCTTAATCATTAAGGAAAAAGATTTACAAAGAATTACAAAATCTAAGAATATCTTTTTTATACTAATTTCACTTACACCTAACTTTATATTAGATTTAGGTAATACACGGATAGTTCTAACACCTTCATATTTAGGATCTTCACCCACTGGATATACCAACAAGTCAATTTTATTCCCTTTAGAGAGTTTCTTTAAAACAGAATCAACCCTTAAAGAAGAACCTTTAGGAATTAGATATGGAGTTGTAACTATATCTAAAATATATTTTTCTTGCATGATTTTATTGTTTTAATTTTGCTTAATACTTTTAACTTCATTATATTAAAAGTTCAGAAATAGTTTCTTTACTCCGAACATTATTCATTGTAGCATATACATGCTTGATACAGAGCTTCATAAGCTATATTAAAATATTAATCTATTTTTTAAATAAAACTAATGAAAACAGGTGAACAATATTATGATAGCAAATATTTTGAATGGCAGAGAATAGTTGGAGCTTTCGGTGGATGGGCAAATTGTCCAAAATTCGAAAAGTATATTCATCACAGTGATAGTGTTATTGATTTTGGTTGTGGAGGAGGATATCTACTTTCCAATATGAGTTGTAAAAATAAAATTGGAATTGAAGTAAATCCAATTGCAAAAAAAAATGCTGAAGATCTTGATATAAAGGTATATACTAATACTCTTTCCGTTCCAGATAATTGGGCTGATGTGATTATATCAAACCATGCGTTAGAACACACATTAAACCCCTTACAAGAGTTAAAAGACTTATATAAAAAACTCAAGAATGATGGGAAGATAATCTTTGTAGTACCTTGTGAATCAATCCAATGCGCTTATAAAGAAAACAATATTAATCATCATCTGTTTACTTGGAGTCCTCTTAATATAGGAAATCTCTTTATGGAAGCCGGCTTCTCAGTAATAGAATCAAAAGAGTATAAAGGTACATGGCCAAAACATGTTTTTATTAAGAATGGGATGTTTATACCTTTTATAAAGAAATTAGGAATTAAGTGGTTCACAAAAGTAACATTTCTATATAGTTTCTTCTATAGAGAAGTTACACAGGTCAGAGTTATTGCAACAAAATAGCAATGAAAAGATGAATAGCTTCCTCTTTCTAAAAGTATCTTAGCAGTAGTATGTTCAGTAAGCCTGCTGTACCAGTAACTAATATTTTTATTTTTTTTATAATCTATTTGGAATTAATATACTACATATTTTAACTCTTTTGTAATAGAATGTCTTAGATAAAATATAAAAATAAAGGAATGGAGAAAACTAGTCTGAAAAAATATCTCAAAAGTTTTAAAGAAAACACATACGAATATCACAAAGTTATAAATAGCATAATTACATACACACCTAAGGATGGCTCAATCCTGGATGTAGGATGTGGGTATGGACAGTATTTAAAGCCATTACACAAACAATTTCCCAATGTCATAGGAGTAGAAACTAACAAATATATAAAAGAAAGTTTACAAAAAGAACAATTAAATGTAATTACTCCTGAAGAGTTCGAAAAATCTGAAAAACAATTTGATACAATTCTGATGTCCCATATAATTGAACATTTTTATCCCGATGAATTAATAGCAATGATGGATTCATATTTAAATCACCTTAAAAAAGGCGGACATCTAATAATAGCTACTCCGACACTAAATAAAAACTTTTTTATTGATTTTGATCATAAAAGGCCATATTATCCTACATCGATTGAAGAAGTCTTTGATGGGAAGCATCAACAAGTAAAATCTTACTCTAAAAATTCTTTAAAAATTATTAAGGTCTGGTTCAGAAGATCAAGGCTACAGATAAATAATAGCTCATTACAGTACAACAACAAATATACAAAGAATATAATAACACTGACAAATATCTTATTAGCAATACTTTTCAGATATTCCTTTCAAATTATTGGAACAAATAGTGGTTGGATTGGTGTGTTTAAAAAAATCTAAAGTTTAAGATCGAAATCCTCTTTTAAAACAACTTTAACACCCTCCTCAAAACTTCTAGGTGAGAATTTTGGCATTATTTCCTTCAACCTTGATATATCCGTCTGTTTTAACATTGTTCCATCAGGTTTAGAACTATCCCATTTAATTGCACCCTCATATCCTGTAAGCTCTTTCATCATATTTACAAACTCCTCTATTGAGTAGTCTATGCCAGTACCGATATTAACAATCTCACTATCAGAATAGTTTTGCATAAGGTAGATACATGCATCGGCACAATCATCTACAAATAGGGCTTCTCTTCTTGGTTTACCACTTCCCCAAAACTCTATTTCCTCTAGATTATTCTTCTTCGCATCAACAAACTTTTTTATCAATGAAGGTAGAAAGTGTCCACCAACTAAATCATAGTTATCATTAGGACCATACATATTAGTAGGCATAACTGAAATAATGTCCATATCGTATTGCTCTCTGTACAATTGCCCACCTATAACTCCAACTATCTTTGCTATTGCATAACCTTTATTACTCTCTTCTAATGGTCCTGTTAACAATCTATCTTCATTTATAGGTTGAGGATTCTCTTTTGGATATATGCATGTAGAAGCTGTATAAAGTAGTTTAGTCTTTTGAGAATATTTTTTTAGTGCCTCCAAAAGATTCAAAATCATAAGTGAATTGGTATATAGAAAATCTGCATTTCTCTTCTTGTTGCCCATAATCCCACCAACAAGACCTGCAACCATAAATACATACTCAGGTTTTTCAATTTCAATATATGAATTTATCGACATACTATCAACTAAATCTAGTTCCTTATGTGTAGGAGTAAGAATATTTTCAAAACCTTGGTGATTCAACCTACGAATAATGGAAGAACCAACTAAACCTAAAGATCCTAAAACTAATATCTTTGATGTTTTCTCCATTTCTTTTTATTTAAAAATAAGTCTCTTCCTTATTCCTTCTTCAATATAAAAAACCTATGAAATCTATTCAATTCTACCTCAAATTCATGCTCAATATTAAAATATTTACTAAACAATTCTCTTACTCTACTTAATGAGTAATCCTTACACCCTATCTCCCAGTAATGTTGTCCATCAAATTTAACATTAGAGTAAAACCTAGGGATAAAGAAACCAATATTTAAAAATCTTTTCTTAGTTAACCTATCTAAAAAAGGAATAACTAAATTAATATTAAAACTCCAACCATATTGAGGCAGAGATACAATTACATATTTGGAAGAAACTCTCTTTAATTCTTTTAAAGCATACTCTACATCATCAAAAGGAATATGCTCTAATACCTCACAAGCCATAACTACATCAAAAGAATTATCTTTGATTCCCTTCATATCTCTTACATCACCTACAATATCTGGTTTTAACTCTTTATCAAAATCAAAAGTAGTAATATCTACACCATTCTCTTTTAGGTAATTAGACACTGTTCTATTACCCACCCCTATCTCTAACACTCTCTTAGGTTTTAATTTTAAAACAGAAGAAACCTGATAGAAGTACGATATGAATCTATCAAGGTTATCATACCCCTTAAAGTAGTGTTCTTTTTTAACTTGGATATTAGGATTAACTATGCCCCTAAGTTTTCAAACTTAAATATTTTACTCATCTCTTTAATATCAAGGTAGTTTCTAGCATCTAACATCCTTTTCTCTTTCATTAGTTTAGAAAGAGACTTAAAATCTAATTCTTTAAACTCTGGCCAATCAGTAGCTACTACAACTATCTCACTATCCTTAAATACATCCCTTACATCCTCTGAATATACTAAACCCCTCTCTTGGGGAAACTCTACCTCTGCTTCCTCAATAGCTTGAGGATCATGTCCTACGACTGTATACCCATCTTTTACTAATGCTTTACAAAGTCTTCCTGCAGGGGATACTCTCATATCACTAGTACCCGGTTTAAATGAAAGACCCAGTACCCCAACCTTACTCTTTTTAGGTGTACCCATATCCTTAATCTTTTGTACTACAAAATCTACCTGTTCCGTATTAACCTGCATTACTGCTTTAAAAAGAGTTGCATCTACCTCATGCTCCTCTAATGACCTAATTAAACCTTTAACATCTTTAGGAAAACAACCACCACCAAAACCTATACCTGCATACAAAAATGATCTGTTAATTCTTCTATCCATACCTACTCCATCCATAACTTCTGTAATATTTGCATCTACTTTATCACATATTCTAGCTATATTATTTGCATATGATATTTTCATAGCTAACATTGTATTAGAACAAACCTTAATTAGTTCTGCACTCTCTAGTTTAGTACTCATACATTTTTTGTAAAATTCTACTTCACTATGATTATTACTAAACATATTATTGTTAGCATACATACTAATCTCTGGATTCTTACTAATGATATCCTCTGCTAAAAACTCTATCTTCTCAAATATCTTAAATATGATTTGTTTAGTATCTTCATCATCTCCACCAATTACAATCCTATCCTGCACTATTGAATCTAATACCGCAGCTCCCTCTCTAAGAAATTCTGGAGAAGAAAGATATGTAAACTTAAGTTTAGGATTAACCTTCTTAATTCTCTTCATAGCTTCTTTACCTGTACCTACAGGTACAGTACTTCTTTGTACAAATATGACCCCCTCCTTTACATACTTAGCAGCACCCTCTACAGCTTCAAAGATGTAAGTTAAATCAAAACCACCATCAGGACCACTAGGAGTACCTACTGACAGAAATACAACATCTACATCACTTAATCCTTCTTTGTAGTCTAGTGTTGGTACTAAATTACCACTATCTATTCCATACTTTACTAAAGTATCTAAACCTAATTCATAGAAGTGAGATTTCCCCTTCTTTATTATATCTATCTTCCTTTTATCTACATCTATACAGTATGTTTTGTATCCTACCCTTGCAAGAAGTGCTGAAAGTGTTAGACCTACATACCCAGTACCAATTATCGCTATCTTCATATCAAGTTCTTTTGAGTTGAAGTTAAACTCATAGAGTATATACCATTTAAAAAGATATTTTCAATTTTGAGAAAAATCTTAAATTGTGGTAAAAATATAGTAATTAATTATATCCACAAAAGAATGATAAACAAACCAAAGCTCTCAATAGTGATACCTGTTTACAATGAAGAAGAAAATATTCCTGTTGTAAGTGAAAATATTAAGAAGGGATTGAAAGGAAAAATAGATTACGAAGTAATATGGGTAAATGATGGGTCAAGTGATGATACTAAAAATGAAATTAAAAAGATCTGTTTAGAAGATACCAATGTACACGGTATTACACTAATGAGTAGAACAGGGCAAAGTGGAGCATTAATGGCAGGAATAGATAGAGCAAAGGGTCAATATATTGCCACAATGGATGGAGATAACCAAGATGAGCCTTCAGATTTTTTAAAGATGGTAGAAAAATTAGAAGAAGAAGATTTAGATGCAGTAGTAGGTTGGAGAAAGAACAGGTGGCAGGGTAATGTAATTAGGAGAATTCCTTCCTTAATAGCGAACAAGATGATGAAGATGGCTTTTGGAGATTTGGGTATACATGATACAGGATGTATGGTTAAGGTAGTAAAAGCCTCCATTATGAAAGATATAAAATTGTATGGAGAATTACACCGATTCATGTCTTACCTACTTGGTATGTATGGTACAAATATGGATGAAATTGTAGTACATCACAGAGCAAGAGAACATGGAAAGAGTAAGTACGGTTTTGGAAGAACATTAACAGTAATCTTTGATATTCTCAATGTAAAATTTTTAACAATGAGAAGAAAGACCCCTATTCAATTTATGGGTCCACTAGCATTAGTTACATATGTGGTAAGTGCCATTAGTTTTGTTGCAGCAATTTTTGAGAAATTCTTAAATCAAGCAGACTTAACAGAGAATCCATTACTACTAATTACTGTATTTGGATTAATAATGGGTACACAGTTCTTCTCGTTCGGTTTATTAGGAGAACTAATCCTAAGGTCTTACCATGAAAATGGAGAGAGAAAGACATATGCAGTAAGAGAGGAATACTAATCCTCATATCTTTCTCTTTTAAGTTCATAAAGTATTCTTTCTTGATTTACTCTTACCCTGTTAAACATGTCCGCGAGTAAACCAACAATTATTAGTAGTAATCCAAATATCAAAAATCCAAAACCAGTAAAACCAACAAATTTATAAGGAGAAAAATCTCCTGTAATTAAGAAGTAGACGCCTAGAAACATCTCAAGTATTAACCCAACAGCTAAGCATATGCCTCCCATACCTCCAAAGAAAAGCATAGGTTTATAATCTTTAAGTGTTGTAAGAATGATTTGTGATGTTCTAAAAGCATACTTAACAATACTACCTGCAACTCTAGATTTTCTATCTTTAAAATATATTACATCTACAGGAAACTCTACAATCCTTAACCCCTTAAAAACCATATCTAAGATTGTTTCTTGGGTATATGTAAAAGCTCCAAAAAGATTTAATCTGAGTAATGCTTCTCTGTTGTAAGCCCTAAAACCACAAGATACATCTCTAAACTTCTGTCCACTAATTATAGATATTAATCTAGACATCTGTGTATTACCCCAATATTTACTCTTAGGCATATCTTTAGGCATACCATCTTCGAATCTATTACCTGTAACCATATCTGCTTTGTCTTTTAAGATAGGTTGGATTATTTCAGGAATCTGTTCACTATTAAACTGTCTATCAGCATCTATACTAACTAAGATATCTGCTTCATTTTCTAATGCATACTGTACAGCACTTTGAAAAGCACTACCTACTCCCTTATTTACATTATGACTAACTACATCTGCATCACTCTGTTTTGCTTTTTTAGCAGTATCGTCAGTACTACCATCATCTACTACTAAAACCTTTATTTCATCTATCCCCTCTATCTTTTTAGGTAAAGACTTTATTACATCAGAAATACCCTCTTCCTCATTTAATGCAGGCATATATATTATTAATTTCATCAACGGATATATTTAAATTTATATTAATATTCCTATGGAATTATACTAATTTTATATTCAAAAAACTAATATATATACATTTGTGATATATTAATATATATATTTAAGTTTATATTACAGATACAGATGTTTAAATTAAAAAGTATCTATATCTTACCAATACTATCCTTTTTGCTACTCTTCCTCTTTCCTACGGGAAAGGTAAGTGCTGCTAAGATGGAAGTTGGAGACTACAACTTGGACAAACAATCGATTGTAGAAGATGACCTATACATATCAGGAGACAATGTTGTGATTAATGGTGTAGTAGATGGTGATTTAATGGTAGTAGGACAAAATATTACTGTGGATGGTACCGTTACAGGAGATATCTATCTCTTTGCCACTACAGTCAGAGTTGCAGGAAATATATATGGTAGTGGAATTGTAGTAGGTTCTTCAGTATATATCTCGGGAACACTTAGGGGAAACATTTATGTAACTGCTTTAACAGCAGATTTGGATGGTAGTTTTAACAGAGATATTGCAGCATTGACTGGAACATTTAAACTTGGTGGTACTGTTGCAGAAGATGTAAGAGTAGCCTCAGGACAGGTAATCTCAACTGCATCCGTAGGTGGTGATTTCTTAATTGGAGGAGATAACTATACAGTAGAAGAAAGTAATGTAAATGGAGATATAATAGCGGGTAGCGAGAATATCTTTTCTAAAGAGCTTCAAAACGATGAAAACTTTAAGTTTACTAAAAATGATTTCCTCGGTTTTAATATTGGTTTAGCAATCATTAATTTTGTTGGTATGTATATTGTTGGTATCATCCTAATATATTCAGCCCCTGTTAAAACCCTTCAATTTGAAAAGAAGATAATAACTTCATGGGAAGAGTTGCTCAAAAGTTATGCAATAGGATTGGTTATACTCTTTACAATACCATTACCTTTATTCTTACTCATTCTTACATTAGTTGGTACTCCTTTAGCATTCTTAATAATAGGGTTTTTGATTTTCCTATCTGTGTTTGGAACCATATGGACTGAGGCAGCCATGGGACAGAAGATATTACAAATAAGTAAGAAGAAGGACAATGGAAGATTTATTTCCTTACTCATCGGTAGATCTATATCCGCTGTAGTAAGACTTATACCAATAATTAGAGAATTCTACTCTCTATCTCTAATACTTGTTACAGTTGGAGCTGTATTTAGAACAAAGTATGATGCTTTTACTCAATCAAAAAAGATAAGTACGAAGGAGAAAAAGAAATAACAAGAAACCTTTAGAAACAAAAAGGGAGCATATGCTCCCTTTTTTATACTCTATATTATTTGTACTACAACATCTCCTCTATAAGTGTTTCAAAGGATTCATATGGATATGCTCCGGATACTAATTTACCCTTTACATTGCCATCGTCATCTAATACTCCAATTATAAAACCTGGAGTACCTGTAACACCTGCTTTAGAACCATCACTTAAATCTCTATCTATAATATCTTTATATCTATTCTCACTCATACATGTATTATATTTATCTGTATTAATACCTAGGTCTTTTGCAATTTGAGCTAAATCATCCGTAGATGTTTGTGAGAAACCTCTAGCGTAGAATTCAAAGAATTTATTTGCCCCTCCTATTTCATCTATACATAAAGCTGCATTAGCTGTATCTATTGCAATCTGTCCATGAAAATCTAATGGGAAATTTCTTACTACATATATTACCTTACCTGTATCTACATAGTTTTCAATAATGGTTGGCTTTGTCTCAGTAGCATGTCTCTCACAGTAAGGACATTGATAATCTGTATATTCCACAATAGCAACTTTAGCTTTTTTGATATCTCCTAGATATGGGCTATCTGCAATTGTAGTCTCTGCTTCTGGAAATTCTTCCTGGTTAGCAGTAGGGTTTGCAGTATCATCTGCAGCTGGACTACTTCCTTTGTTAGTAAAATATATTGCTCCTGCAATGATTAATCCTGCAAGTATAATGGCTCCTGGTACTGCAATAGAATCAAGATCTATTACAAACTCATCATTTTTCTTTTTTGTCTGTTCTTCTTTAGACATATGGGAATTTATTAAATATTAATTAGTGGGCAATAACAGAAATAATATTTTAAATATCTAAATATGTCAATAACTCAATGTGATATAATTTGAATATGGATATACAACTTCGTGAAAGCAAGAAAAATATATTCCCCAAATCATTACTTTTCATATTATTACTAGCTCTTCTTTTCATTCCAGGGTATCTATGTTTCAAGATTTTCATCATTAAAGATAAGGAAGTAGTTGTAAATGAAGATACTGAGCAAGAAGAACCAATAATTGAGGAAGAAGTAGAAGAAGAAGTTCCTCCTCCTGGTCCACCTGAAGAGATTCTTCAAGTTATTGAAGGGCAACAGGCATACATAGTAGTTCCATCAGTAATAGATGAAACTAATTCTCCAACTTTAATCCTTTATAGTCACGGATCAAATACTAATGTTACAGAGAATATGGAAGATCCTTTTATGCAAGATTTGAAAAACTATGGATTACTTTTTACACAGTATAACTATATATTCGCAGCCTCTAATCAACATGGAGTAAATTGGGGAAGTAGTGCATCCATACAAGATACTCTTAATTTAAAAGATTGGATAAATAGTAACTATCCAATACAAGAGAAAGTCTATCTTTTGGGTTTTAGTATGGGAGGATTACCTACTCTAAACTTTACAACCACATATCCAGAATTAATTTCTAAAATAGCACTACTAGCACCCTCTACAAAAACATCCGAATGGAATCAAACAAGAGCAGATAAGGTTAAGGATATTGATATAAAGATATGGCATGGTAATAAGGATGTAAATGTACCATATAGTAGTGTTGTATATTTTGTAAATTCAATGGAGAAATGGGGAAAAGATATTGAATTTATAACTCTGGAAGGTAAAACTCACTTTGATATTGATACAGAATATATGGAAGATATCTTAACTTTTTTCAATCAGTAACGAGAATCTCTCTTGCATTTCTTTTCCTCTTGTGGGAGTCAACCTCCTAGATTCATCATCCTGTAAGGCACCAATAGTTTGAAGAGCAACTTCCCAATCATTCTCATTATTGTTGTGAGGTACTAAGTGCATATGGGCATGAGGAACCATTCTACCCATAGACAGAGTATCTACATATTTAAAATCTAAATCATGGGTATAGTGATTACAAATCTTTTTAATTACACTTGCATATTCCTCTATATCTTCTACATCCCATATAAATCGATAATGTTTTTTCGGAATAACTAATGTATGTCCTGGTGTAAATTCCGAAATATCTAAGAAGGCCAGAAATTTATCATTTTCATATATTTTGTAACAAGGGATATCTCCTTTTACTATTTTACAGAATATACAATTATCCATATTTTTATAGGTGATAAATAATTATTCTACTCCAATATGTAAGAGTCTCTTTGTTTGTTTTTAGGTATTCTAAACTTACAAACCCGATATCCTCTAAACCTTCTTCCTTAATGTGTACATCCATACCATCTAATTCATATACATAGAACAAGCCTACATGCATATGATTAACAATATTCTCATCTTCCAAATATATTAATCCTAAGAATTTCTTTTTTAATATTTTTGATTTAAGATCCACTTCTTCGTGCAATTCCCTATCCAACCCAATTTCAATGGTATCTCCTTTTGTTTCTTCATCTATCCTCTCTATATGCCCACCTAAAGGAAGAGGACAGTACCCATTTAATCTGCCTTCATTTCTTCCTGTTTGTTTATGAAGATAGTATTTATCTTTGTATTTAAGTATAACTTGGGCAATAATCTGTTTGTATGAAGAGTCTTCTTCTAAATCTTTTCTAAGTCTGTACTGTCCCTCTTTGAGTATTAGCTCTTTGTATTTTTCTAATTCCTCGGTCTTTAAACCATTCCATTTCCCGAATTGAAACAGAGTCTCCTCCTTAATACACAATATGTCTTGATCTAATCCTGGCATATTCTTATTCTTCAATTACAATTGCAGTTGCTGGACACATATCTCGTGCTTCTATGACTTTTGATTCTAATTCCTTGGGGATATCCTTTCCCTTTAATTCTGCTTTAACATCTACTGTTCCATCCTCTTTCATTTCAAAAACTTCTGGACATACTGCAACACATGAACCACATGCAACACATTTAGTTTGGTCTATTGATACTTTCATTAATACTAGACATAAATTTAATACCTTACATTTTTACAAAAAAAGGAACATATATCAACTGTTGGAAGATGGAGTCCGATGTACATCAGACTCCAAACAGTGGAGTGCCCTCACACCGTCCAACAGTATTGACCAAAGAAAACGTCTTTTCTTCGGTACTTTGTACTAGCGATCCACTAGTACAAGGATTAAAATTGATCGGAAAAAAGAAAAACCGACCAATGCTGGCCGGTTATAAATCGTTTAAAAAACGCAAGGCGATATTGCTAACTGAATATACCCTTTTGGGAGTAAGAAATCAAGTTCTAACCTCTAAATTTCACTAAGCTATCTCCTAATATGTCAAAGGAATACTCCTCTGAAAGATCACTAAGATATACACCTTGGCTTGCTAACATCTCACTAGGCTTACTCCCTCCCTCTAGGGCTAACTGTACATCTTCGACTTCTAATCCTAGTACTTCACTCAACATATTAACCATTCTAGACTCTTGCTCTAATTTTGATTCAAAATGTATTGAATCAACCCTTATTACACTATTGTTAACATTGTATACAGATACTAAGTTAGTAGGATTTTCAATATAGCTATTGATTACAGGCCTGATAGCTGAAACAAATGTAATACCCAACACTGAAACAAAAATAGTTAGGACAACTACTCTTTCTCTGTTTGTCATAATAAATATACATGACAATTTAAGTATGTAATATATGCTATGGTATATATCTAACAAAATCCATATTTTTTGCATTATAACTAAGTAATATACATACAAAAATCGAATTATATCTTAATTATATGGGAAAATTAGACACTCTAAATAATAACTATAAGGTAAAAAGGTGAAATAAATACTATATAATCATAGAAATGTTAATATATTAAGCTTGATAGCCACTAAAACAAAAAAGAGATGGCTTTTGTATATACACCATCTCTTTTGCCCAAAACTTTTTAGTATCTCTTATCTATTTCCGTTATCTCCCTTATTCATTTCTTGTACTCCTTGAACCTCCTCATTAGGCTCTCCCTCTCCATTATCTTCACCAGCTTTTATTTCAGCTTGGTTTTGATTTTGAGTTTCCTCACCTTGATTTTGTTCAGCCTCTTTAGCTTCTACTTTTAATCCAGTATCCTCTTCAAAGTTACTAATTTGAGTTTCCATATCTTCAGAATATGAATCTCTTAATCTTTGTAATTCACCTGCTTGAGTAGCTTCACCACTCTTCTCTTCTAATCTGTTTTGTACTTCAGAAAGTACTTGTTCATTATTCTGAATCTTAGCAGCTAATTTATTCATTATCTTAAGTTGCTCTTCTGCTTGAACTCTATTTTGAGCTCTTAATTGAGTCATTTCCTCTAATCTAGATCTAAGTCTTAGCTGTTGAGCTTCAACCTCAGACATACAATTAGAAATCTCACTTGGAGTACCATCTTCCTCACTTCTTTTTTGTAACTCAGATACTCTCTCATCCATTACACCCATTTCAAACTCCGCTTTATCTAATGGATTAATGGTAATTGTTCTTCTAACCTGCTCAGCAGCCTTATCCAATGGATAAAGGAAATCTCCTGGCATGGCAGAATTTGAAGCATATACAGCACCACCTGCAATAGCGAATGTAGTAAATACTGTTGCAATTGTAACAATTGCTTTGAACTTCGTATTCATAGTAATAGAATTAAAAAAATTATTTAAGTTCGTATTACTATTACGATTATTTAGGGAATCGGTTACAACAGTATTCAAATGATTTAAAGTTCTCTCTTGCCACTCTTTACTTGGTTGTGGTCTGAAATTCTTAAATTGTTTCTCTAAATCTCTCTCTTCCATACTATTTATTCATAATATATTTTAATTTCTTTATAGCTCTATGTATCATAACTTTAGTTGTATTCTTACTCTTACCTATGATTTTAGATATCTCTTCTATATCTAAATCTTGTACATACCTTAATACAATTACTTCTTTCTCTTTCTCTTTTAATTTCTCTAAATTCTTTAATATATCTGCTAATACTACTTCGTCTTCCACAGATATATTTAAATCTTTAACATATATATCTTCATCAAAACTTTTTGTAGATACCTTCTTTTTTCTATATATATCTATAATATGATTTCTAGCTATCGTATATATCCAGTTCTTTAATGTAGACTTGGAAGAATTAAATGTAGATCTTTTCTCCCATGCCTTTACAAAAATATCTTGAGTTATATCTTCTGCTAATTCCCTGTTATATCCACATCTAATGTATATATAACGATATAACGGTTCATTTAACCATTTAAAAAGATCTTCTAAGTCTTGTCTGTTTTCAAGTCTATTAATACTCATTTACTATTACGAAGTAATACATAGTTAGTTACATTATCTATGGAAATATTATATCACTAAAGAGAATCGGGGTGACTCGACTTGAACGAGCGACCTCTTGCACCCCATGCAAGCATTCTAGCCATCTGAACTACACCCCGATATCAAGATTATACTAAAGGGATATTTATACAGCAATATACTATCCCTTGCTCCTGTTTCTCTTGTAAAAAATAAAAGAAATCACAAAGAAGGGTATACTTATTGCATAAAACCAAACAAAGAAAATAGCAACATGAAAAAGGGTGTCAGCTATTAGATACTTCCATACTATCAACCAAAAAGCAGATGTAAAAACACTCATCAAAAAATATTTAGTAAAATTCACTTTCGTTAAACCGTATGCATATGCCGCTACATCATTAAACGAAAAAGTCAAAAATCTCATAGGTATTAATGGCGCTTTATTAAAAATATTTAACATATTCTTAATACTAGTCATCCCCTTATCTGAAAGGAAGAGTGATAGAAACTTAAATCCCCATTTTCTTGCAAGGTAGAAATTAACCCCTGAACAGATTACAGCACTCAGAAACTCCGCAAGATATACCCAATCACCCATTAAGTAAAAACCTGAGATAAACAAAGGGGATGTCCCTATCGGAGAGAGTACATCTGCTACAAAGTGTATTAGGATATAAAAAATAATGACTAAAAAGATATTCTCACTAACTAAGTAGAGTAATTCGTTAAATGGAACTACTCTCCATATAACGATTAATAGAATTCCTAGTAATATCGTTATCAAAGAACCCCAACTTCTTTTTAATACTGATTCACCCATTTAGTATTGGTTTAATATATTTATCAATTAATTTCTTATCTAATTTAGAAATATCATCTCCTATCCATTTAGCTTTAGATTTCTTAATTCTGTGATAATGTTCCTCTATTAGATTCTGTGATATTTTTGCATTAACAACTAAGCAATCAATATCATTAATCCAAAGTTTACTGTCATAGAATTCTCTTGCATCATAGTTATCTAAATTCTCTTTAAGCATAGTATCATTAACGATGTTGCTCACCACAGGTATTCCGTACACGAAAGGATTGGATGTGTCTAATCCAGTTCTAGCATAATCTACCAATCCTACCAATGGAGATAAGTGAGATATTGCGGACATTATTCTACCATCTTCACCACTTGCTTCTCTAATACATGATACTCCCATTCTAATAGCTTGAGCTCTTGTAACATTTTTTGAATATGCTTGAGCAAAACATGAAGGATACAGAAAATCAATTTTAATAAAGGAGTATCCATACTCTTTAAATTTATTAATAATCTCCTTTATATACTGCTGTACTTCATCCTTTGTAACATCTAAAACATACAATGCTAATAAAGGGATGACATCTACTGGAGAGGTTTGTCTTGATTCTAATGGTTTTCCTTTATATTTAATAAACCAATCTCTATGTTCTTTAAAAAGATTACTACCTTTCTCTACTACAAAAGGAGATATCCATATACCAGGAATATATCCACTCTCTTTTATATATTGAGCTGTATTAAGTAGTGTATTACCGAAAGATTCATTAGTGTCTAACCAGTCCCCCCATTTACAATATCCTGCATCTAGTTGTACTACAATATCTTTTCTTTTTTCTGGTAGTGTAATTTCATTTAACTTTTTAACCGTTTTCTCAATGTATTTATAATCAACAACATTGCCCTGTGCATAGTAAGAACAACAGACTCCTTTAAGAGGCTTAGCAGGAGAAGAGTATTTCAATTTGTTTTTCATTGTATCTGCATATCTCCTTAGATTCATTTTCTCGTTACCCAAAAGAAATAGAATTTCCTCTGTTTCAATAGATTCTCCAGGAGCAAGTGTAATACCATCGAATTGAGCAGTAGATCTGATAAGGATGGAATTTTCCTGGGAAGATATATAGAACTGACAAAACTGTTTATCTACACTAATAGCACCTGCTAAAAGTGCAATGTCTTTTAGATTAATCTGGGTGTACCACTCACTTACACATGAGTTTGGTATATATCCAAATTCTTCTTTAAACGAGTATGGATTTTGGTCTCTTTTGAGAAATAATTTCTTCTTTTTCGTTGCTTGTATCCCTTCTATATATCCCGAATCACTACTTTGTACCCAACCATTAACTAGGACCCTATCCACTAATTTTGGTTCAATATCCCAATTAAATTCAGATATTACAACACTATTTATCCTTAATCTCTTTGAAGAAGTATTTGATACGATTAATTTCATAGACATCCCATCTACCTTGTCTCTAAGAATTACTCTTTTTACCTTTATTGGATACAAATTGTCTTTAGGAGTAAAAAAACGAGTATTTCTGTCTTGAGGGTATTGATAGAAAACACCAAAATCAGAATTTTTTATCCGTTCTATAAGGGCATTCATATATGTTTGTTTAAGGATATCTTACAAGACACTTTATCAATATTAATTAGTACATGCAAACATTAAATACTAACATCAGTCTGTGATAGAAGATATTAAAGCCCAATCTCTTTGGCAATACTATTCATTTCTACTAATGCTATCTCTATAAATCTTTCTAAAGAAACACCTACTTTTTCAATATCATATATATATTCTCTATTTACCGCTTTAGCAAAATCTTTTTTCTTTAATTTTTTAATTACTGAATCTACACCAACACTCTTAATCTTTTTATCTGGTTGAACTAATGCACAAGCTACTAAAAATCCACTCAGGTTCTCACTAGCAGCTAGGGCATAGTCCATTTTACTTTCTCTTTTCTCTTTAATATCTGGATGGTCTTCATAGTGAGATTTAATTGCATGGTACATATTATCTGTAATATCTTCACCTACCTTTAGACTTTCCATTTCTAAAATCTTATCAAACTCTATTACATGTCTTTTAGGATCTTTATCAACATAATCAAAATCTAAGTCATGAAGTAATCCACTTAAACCCCATTCTTCTTCATTTTCATTTAGTTCCTTAGCTAAACCTCTCATAATTATTTCACTTTCTCTCATATGAAGTTTTAACCACTCTGTTGTTATATATTTTTCTAAAAGTTGAATTGCCCTATCTCTAGATATCATCATATATATTTAATAGTTTAAAGTTCTCTTTTAATTGGAAATCATTAGAATACAAAATACTCTCTATACCAACTGATTCTGCTACTCTTACATTCTTCTTCTTATCATCAATAAAGAGAATATCTTTTTCAATTTCTTTCTTTAATGTAAGAAAAACCCTTGGATTTGTCTTGTTTAATCCCATCTCTTGAGTAGAATATATCCTTTTGAAGTATTTTTCTAATGCATACTTCTCCTTGTACTGTTTCAATCTCCATCCTAGTGTATTTGTACAAACATATTGGCAAAAGCCCCTCTTGTTTAAATCTTCTACAATCTTAAGAGTATTAAAATCAAGAATATATTTTTTAAACAAAACCCCGTTTAAATCCCAAACAATAGCGATATCCTTCATACTAGAGTGTAATTTCAACTATAACTTGATTTGGACTTTGAGTAGCACTTAACTTAAATGGTTTCTTACCACTAATACCTCCAAATTTGTAAACAGAACTTTCACCTGATCTACTAACAAAAGCAGTAACACCACTAGGTAGAGAAATACTACTTCCCCATGTAGGTACTTTGTCTGATTCAAGAGAATCAAATGTTACAATCAACATACCCTCTTCATCATACTGTGCATTTACAGATGGTATTGGATTGGATGCTCCACTTGCTACAGCAAGCATGAATTTTAATATACCTCCTGAAGTACTGTATGAGTATGTCGTTATTTTTGCTCCCTCTTCAGATGTCATACCCTCAATACTCTGAGCATCACTTGAAAACTCTGTAGAACCATAGTCAACTGTAGGAGCTGTATATTTAGTGTCATATGCTACCTTAACTGAGAAAGTCCAATTGTTTGTATCGTTTTCTTTTAATTCAAGTTTAAAGGGATTGTTAGCTAATATCCCTATATCATATATTCGTGTGTTTTCTAAGGATGTAATTACTCTGTATATGCCAGTAATTGCCCCTGTATCAATCTTTATTCCTTCACTATGTGTAATCCCCGTATTATCTTCAAATATATTTTTAATTGTTACCCTTAATACCCCTTTATCCAAAAGTGGTTCTACAACAAAGAGAGGGGTTACAACATCTTCCTCACTAGAAGACATATCGAACAGAAACTCTTGATATCCTTCCTTTTTTACAGACTCTATACTTTCAATTGTATATTCAAAATCACTACTTTCACCTAAACTTTGTTTTACTTTAGTAAATTCCTCTGGATTTGAAAGGTATCCCAAATCTTCATCCTCTGGACTATCTTCTGTATTCTCTTCCTCCTGTGTTGTATCTTGACCCTCATCTTCTACAACATCCTCTTCTTTTTTAGTACACCCCGAGAGTAATACTGTACTAAGTAGTATTATTAACAAGTAAAGAAATATTTTCTTTTTCATAATATTTGCAGTTAATTAATATATTGATATATTAACATAGTACGTATTTCTTAAAAAGGAATTAACATTCCTCCTCTCAAATGCTAAATTATATATATCAACATGGTAAAAGAAATAAATATATCTGACAAAAAGATTAAGGGAGAGAAACCTATTAAGAAAAATATAGCGGTTGTAGATACAACAACTGTTCAGGATACAGTAAAGAAAAATAAAGTAGTGGAATTTCTTAAAAAATACTATGTTAGAATTATATTGATTGTAGCTATTACTTTAATAGGGGGGATAGCAGGATTCTTTTACTTTGGAATATACAAGGCAAAGCCATATCAAAAACCAAGTGAATTAATAAATCTTAATGAAGAGTATCTTGTATCCCTTAAACCTTCATCTCCACTCTCTAATCTTCCAATCCCTTCTCCTACAGAACCACGAACAGAAATTAGTCCTTTAAATGGTGTTCTATATACTAAAACTGAGATTAGTAATTTAAGCAAAAATAGACCTGTTGCAGTAATGATAAATAATCATGCTGTAGCAAGACCTCAGTCCGGATTAAATAGTGCTGATATTGTATATGAAACTCTTGTAGAATCCGGTATTACTAGATATCTAGCAATATTTTGGAGTGAAGCTCCTGCAAAGGTAGGACCTATTAGAAGTGCAAGACAGTATTACTTAGAGTGGTTGAGCCCATATGATCCCCTTTATATATATGATGGATGTGCATCTTCTCTGGATTCAAGAGTAAATGCTTGTGGGAACATATATATTTACAATATTAAAAATGTTGCAACCATCGGAGCATGGAGATGGAATGATGGAAAGAGGTATGCTCCTCATAACGAATACTCTTCTATTCTTTCTGCTTGGGAATATGCTAAAAAGGTTAAATGGGAAGGTATGCCTAAGATTGATGCTTGGAAATTTAAAAAGGATTTAACTTCTAATGAGAGAGGTTTAAAAACAAAGGTTAAAATTGTCTTTAGTCAAAGAATTAATAACGGTGGCGCATATGATGTCATATGGACATACGATACAAAGAGTAATGCATATTACAAGCAAACTGGTGGAAAGATTGATATTGACCAAGAAACAAATACACAGGTATATGCAAAAAATATCATTATTCAAGAAACCACAATAGTTTCTGCAAATGATGATAAAGCAAGAATAATTGTAACTACTATTGGAAAAGGAAAAGCTACATTCCTAATTGATGGGGAAATTATATCTGGAACTTGGGAAAAGAAATCCAGAACAGACAGGACAAATTACTATGATAACGATGGTACGGAGATACAATTCAACAGAGGTAGAATATGGATTACAACAATCTCTCGTTCTTTGGGAAAATTTGATATAATTGAGCAATAAATTGCCCCATGGTCTAACTGAAGAGTGTAGACCTATTTAATATTATATATTAGGGGAAATGCTTAAGAGTCTATTCATATCAAAAGTCAGAATTAGGGTATTAGAGAAGTATATGGCAGATTTAGATAAATCTTACCATGTTAGAGGCCTCGTTAGAGAATTAGGAGAAGAAATAAATGCTGTAAGAAGGGAGTTATTAAATCTCAAAAAAGCGGATATTCTATTCTCTACTAAAGATGGGAATAAGATTATGTACACTGTAAACAAGAAGTGTCCAATAATATGGGAATTAAGAGGGATGTTCTTTAAAGAATCTAAAATAGGTAAAACATTGTATGACAATCTCTCTACTGTTGAAGGTATTAAGGTAGTAATTGTTACAGAGGCATTTCTAAAAGAGAAATATGAAATACCTACAGATATTGATATGCTCTTTATTGGAGAGATGAAAATTAAGGATCTTTCTACTGTAATGAGTTCTTTAGAGAAAGAATTGGGAAGAGTCATTAAATTTGCTGCTATGAAGGTAGAAGATTATGAATTTGGTAAAAAGAAACGTGACCCTATTTTAATGAATGCTTTAAGTAAAGACAAAATATTGATATTAGGGAAAGATTCTGACTTGCTTTAATACTATGAAGATTACTAAACTCAAGTTAAAAAAAGTAAATACTAGTGGATTTTTTAAATATCTTCTTTCTGTTTTAATTAGCTCAATGATTTTAGCATTAGTGTTGATATCCTTACCCCTTACAGAAAGAGTAACTTCCTCTGCAACATATGATTTAGCAAATAAAAGTAAACTATATTGGTCAAAAGAGTATATCTTAGAAATAGATACCGCTACGAGTATAGGAGCACAAAAAGAAATTGATGAAATAAAATCTATACTTCAAAGAAGATTAAGAAGGATTGGTGTAGAAGAATCTTCAATACACTCTTACGAAGAAGACAGTATTACATACGTCAATTTAACAGTACAGACTTCTAAGGAGAGAGAAATAGTTGAAAGTTTAATCAAATCTCCCTTTATTGTAAATATTGTTACAAGAAAAGCAGATATAGATTTTGAGAACCCCGAAGACCCTATTGCTCCATACCTTGGAGAGAATTATGATTCAACAGAATTTTCTAGAAACTCTTTTAGAAACGTATATCTAACTCAATTAAAGAATTCAGCAAATGAATACTCCTACTTTGCTCTTTTTAAGACTTGGCCATGGGATAGTAAATGGAAAAATTTCTTAGAAGAGAATTCTGGACAAACTGTAGGGGTCTCTATAGATAATTTTGTTACACCTGTTCAAATTCCTGCAGATCAGAGTCTTTTTGCAGTTTCAGTTGCTGCTACAGAGGCTGATTATGCGAGAGTAGTTAGCATACTTTATAATTCGGGACAGATGCCCATTGCATACAGTGTCATTAGTGAGAAAGAGCTACCAATTGATATTGCAGAGATAGATTATATTAAGTTAACTGAGGGTATTTTAGTAGCAGTAATCTTAATATATCTGTACCTACTTCTAATAGACAAAACACCAAGAGATATACTTTTGCTATCTGGTCTTTCTACAGTACTAACAATTTCTGCATGGATAGCATATCTTAAGATATCAGAAACACCAACTGATATATTTATATTAGCATTAGAGGTAATAACCCTAGTTGCTATGATAAGGATAATTGCAGAGAACATTGAATCAAGAATGATTGTAACTATTTTGCTTGCATTAATTTCCAGTGTTAGTGTTGTTTTGGGTTCTGGATATATAAGGATATTCGCATACGATTTATTAATCCTTATAATTCTAAGTAATCTCTCCCTATACATTTCAAAATACTATATAGATAATGTAAGAAAATCATTAAAACTATGAATCTCTTTGAAAACATAACTAAAAGTTGGAGTAAATATGAAATTAATACAGAATTATTTTTTCTTCTCTCAATCTTTTTAATTTCAATACTTACAATCTATCTACTTACAAAAGAAAGGAAACTTTTAATCATATCTATAATATCTTTTTTGATTGGTATTTTTTCAAATTTTGTTGGAATATATCTTGTAAATCTGCTTTTCAAAATAGAGATAACTGAAATATTTAAGATGATACCTCTATTAACAAGTATATTAATACTATCCAATCTTGGGATATTAATTGGTTTTTACATATCTAAAAGACATGCAAAAGGATTTAACATCTCCTCTATCAGAAAAGAATATTACTCAGATACCATAAAACAAACCATATTCTTACTACTACTTGGTTCTTCAACCCTACTCTTTCTTTCTGTTCAAACAGAAGCCGTAATCTCAATCTCAATTCTCTCAACCATACTCTCAATTTGGTCTTCATATGGTATATCCAAATATTTTCTCAAATGATTGATTACAAAGGTAAGATAATTGTAATAGCTGGTCCTACTGCATCAGGTAAATCAGATATTGCAATTAAGTTAGCCAAAAAGATTAATGGATATATTATCAATGGTGATTCAAGACAGGTATATAAATATTTAAATATTGGTACTGCTAAACCTGTCTTTGACAAACAAATATCCTCTGATACATATATATTGGATGGTATAAGACACTACCTCTATGATTTTGTAGATCCCAAAGAAAATTTCACTCTCTTTGATTATCAGCTCTCTGTTAAAAAAATTCTTGAAAAAGAAAATGGTATTCCAATACTTGTAGGGGGTAGTGGTTTGTACATAGATAGTGTTGTATTTAATTATGTACTTACACAAAACGATATATTTGACAGTACCCTACAAAGTAAGAGTATCGAAGAATTAAAAAATTTAGCAAAAGCATATCTCAATGATATGAATGAAAGTGATAGAGAAAACAAGCATAGGTTAATAAGGGCAATACAAAGGGAAGGAGTTAATCAAAAGAAGGGAGACAAACTCAACTACTTGTATTTTGTACTAGATACTCAAAAAGAGATATTAAAAGAAAGAGTAAGAAAAAGAATAGAGAAGATGTTTGATAACGGATTACTTGAAGAGAATATTAATCTACTTAAAAAAGGATATACATATAATGATAAAGGGATGAATAGTATAGGGTATATTGAATTTAAAGAATATTTTGAGAAGAAGATATCTTTAGAGGATGTTAAAGAAAAAATTTACAGTAATACACTCTCATATATTAAAAGACAGAAGACATGGTTTAGAAGAAACAAAGAAAGTAAATGGATTAATGATGAGAAAGATATATATTACACAGCTTCAAATTTCATCTTAAAAGAGTAATTACCCTCCTTGCTCTCTATTAGATAGATAGTAGTAACGGTAAATTGAATATCATTCAGTTTTAATTTCTTTGATACTCTCAAAACATCCTTCGCAACATTCCTATACTCCTCTGGAGAAAGATCTTTACTAATCCTACCAATAGTAAGATGAGGAACAAACATAGAGATATCTTTCCCTCTTAGAATTTTTCTTAATTGAAGTATAAGCTCTCTTAACTCCTCTCCGCCTTCTCTCAAATCTAGATATACTAATTCCTTGTAATTTCTTGAGATACCTACCTTAACTGTTGAGAAAGAAATATTTATTTTCTTAAATTGGAGTTTTGACATCTTCCTTTTCAAAAGAAGTTTACTTACAAAGGAAAGATTTTCCCCAAGGTAATACAAAGAGAGGTGAAATGTTTTAGGTTTAACCCATCTAACTGGAATACCAAAGTCATCAAATACCATACCTATTTCCCCCACAACCTTACTAATCTCATACCTAGATTCTTTGTTAGGAAGAAAACCTAGAAAGTAACTCATATATTACTTCTTTTCTATTTTATCTACACCCATATACTTTCTTAATACCTCTGGTATTACTAAAGAACCATCTTCTTGTTGATATGTTTCTACTAAAGCTACCATTAATCTACTAGTAGCTAATCCTGAAGCATTTAGTGTACTCATATATTCCGTTTTATCTCCCTTAGTTGGTCTGTATCTCATATTTCCTCTCCTAGATTGATACTCTCTTACATTTGATATGGAACTTACCTCGTAATATTGACCAATAGCTGGAAGCCATACTTCTACATCATATGTTTTAGCTGCACCAGCAGAACAATCTCCAGCAGCTAATTGACTTACTCTGTAATGCAAACCTAAACCCTCTACTAACTTCTCTGCTTTACCTACTAATTCTTCTAGTGCGCTGTCTGCCTGCTCTTTAGTAGTAAATTGATACATTTCCACCTTGTTAAATTGATGTACTCTAATTAATCCCTTCTCATTAGCTCTATAACTACCTGCCTCTCTTCTGTAGCAGGGAGTATACGAGAAATATTTCTTAGGTAAATCTTTCTCATCTAATATCTCATCTCTATATAGATTTGTTAAAGATGTTTCTGAAGTAGGAATTAAAAACTGATTCTCTTCCTTTAACCAATATACATCGTCCTTAAACTTTGGTAATTGACCAGCAGCATATCCTGATTCCTCTCCAACTATATGGGGAGGTAATATCATTTCATACCCATCTTTAATATGTTCATCTATGAAGTAATTGATAAGGGCCCACTCTAATCTAGCTCCCATACCTGTATACATTGAGAAATTGTTTCCAGAGAGTTTAGATGCTCTTTCAAAATCAAATAGTCCTAAACTTTTACCTAATTCGACATGATCTTTCATATCAAATTTAAACTCTGGTTTCTTACCTACACTCTTCACTACAGTATTGGACTCTTTCTCTCCTGCTACAACATCTTCATCAGGTACATTGGGTAATACTTCAATTAATTCTTTCAAGTCTTCATCTACATCACTCACTTCTCCCTCTAAATCTTTAACTCTAGAAGCAAGAACCTTTAGTTCAGTTACAAGGGATTTAAATTCATCAGAATCTTTTGTCATCTTAGCCATTTTATCATTGAAACTGTTTTGTTCTGCCCTTTTAGACTCAAACTCTTTAAGAAGTTCTCTCTTCTTTTCATACAAATTTACTATCTCATCTAAATGCATATCCTCTTTTTTCATTCTCTTTGACAAACCTTTTTCTACACTTTCTTTCTCTTCAATAATTCTTCTAATATCTATCATCTCAGTATGTTGTAAAAATATTAATATCTTCCACCTTATTATATTCTCTCTGTATTCTGTTATCAATACAAGGGACAGACCTAGGTTTGTCCCTCAGGTTTGCCCAATGTACAAATTAAAAAGGCAATACTGCTTACTTAATCGATCCTTTTCTTTCCTCTGAAATGATAGGGCTCGAGAAGAAGATTGCTGTTATTACATTGTTTTTTGTAGAGAAATAGGAACAGACCTAGGACAGACCTTACATTTATCTGATATACTGGAAAATATGAAAAAAGAATACAGAAAATTGAAAAAACTGATTGAGAAATCAAAGAATATATTGATAATTACACACAAGGGACCAGATTTTGATGCTTTTGCTAGTAGTTTGATACTAAAAAATTTCTTAAACACCTACTATCCTAAGAAAACTGTTTCCTTCAAAGCAAGACAATCCCCCACTCAAAATATTCCCTTTATGCATGAAATTCAGATAGCTAGCAAGATTGATGAATCCGAAGAAGATTTGATAATTTTAACAGACTCTTCAGGATGGAATATGTGTGTAACAGATCAAGATACTATCCATCTAACAACAAAAGCTAAAATTGCTATTATTGATCATCATGATACTATAGAAGAGAACAAAGCAGATGTTACTGTAAACAATAATATGAGCTCTGCTACTGAGCAAGTTTTGGATCTTTGTATGAAATTCAAGGGAGGATTCAAAATCACGAAAGAAATATCTTTCTTGGGACAAATAGGTATTATCACCGATACAGGTAGATTTCTCTATGAAAATGCTACCCCTCAAACATTTGAATTAATGGCTAAATTAAGAAAGATATATGATTTAGATATAGAGGATTTTGAATACAGGAATAGTAAGTTTCCAATGGAAACACTTCTTCCAATAAATATATATATACAAAACATTCACATACAAAAAGATTTGGCATATACATACATTACTAATGATCAAATAGAAAGATTTCAATTAACAAAACCGGGAATAAATAATGCTCATCAATTTCTTAGAGATAATATAATTAGAAATATACATGGAGTACATTGGGGCTTTGTTGTTAAACCATCATATCTTGCAGAGAATGAATGGTCAGTCTCATTTAGAAGTACTAAAGGATATCAGCAGATTGATAAGATAGCAGAAGCTCTAAATGGAGGGGGACATCAGTACTCTGCTGCATGTAAGATTGAAGCAAACAATGCAGAGGAAGTTGTACAGATAGTATTAAATATGGCAACCAAAATGATAAATGTTACTCCTTCTTCTCCTTCTCCAACTCCCTCACCTTCCACATAAATATCCTACTTCTATCCTTTGCATTTGGGTAATCTATTGCAAAACTGTATGCTTGTTCTAATATTACTCGAGGCTTCTCTTTGGCCCATTTAATGTACATTGTAGCTCTCTTACTATCTCCCAATTTACCTGCTAACTGTAATCCGTAGTATTGATACTCCTTAGAAATATACTTGTGTTTGTCATTAATTATTACTTTCTTTTTAGAAAATTCCTCTGTATCAAATAACTCCTTTTGAACTTTGGAATCTTTTTCCTTCTCTCTTAATTTTGAGAATATATCTTTTAATGATTCCATATTAGAGTAGATTAACTTACTTTTTCTTACCCTTTGGTAACATATCCTTGTATATATTCTTTGTAGATTGTTCAAGTTCTACTCTCATTTGAGGAAAGAAGGTCCCTTCCCTACCAGAGATATCTTCAAGAAACCAAAAGATTCTTTCACTTTGACCATATCCACTTGTAGGAGGCATACCATACTCTAACATCTCTACAAAATCTATATCTAACATCTGAGCTTCTTCATCTCCCTGCTCTCTTAACTTTTGTTGGTCTCTAAATCTCTCTAATTGATCTAGAGGATCATTAATCTCAGAGTACCCATTACCAAGTTCACTACCAGCGATAATTACTTGGAATCTTTCTGTTAATCTACCATCATCTTCTCTTGCTTTAGCCAAAGGAGAAACAAACATGGGGTGATTTACTAAAAATGCTGGACCAGATACTGTTGCCCTAATTACCTTCCACATATTATCAATCATCCTATTCCTGTTAACATCCCCCTCTATCTCAATACCTTTCTCTTTTAATACCTTTAATATTTTCTCATCTGAATCCTCAAAGATATCAATATTGAAATTCTGTTTAATAGTTTCTGTAAAATCTATTTCCTTCCATTCATCTGCTAAATCAAAAGTATGACCTCTTGTAGTAAACTTAGTTTTACCATATACCTTATTCGCAATTTCCAAGAAAAGTTCTCTAACCAATTTCATATTATCTTTGTAATTAGCATATGCCCAATACCATTCAAGTTGGTAGTACTCTTGAAGATGCTCATCATCCATACCCTCATTTCTGAAGTTAGGACCTAATGTATATATTTTTTCAAATCCTCCCCCTATTAATCTCTTTTGATACAACTCCGTAGATATTCTTAAATACAAATCAATATCTAGCGCATTGTGATGAGTAATAAATGGTTTAGCATCTGCTCCACCTGTTACTGTTTCTAAGACGGGTACTTCTACTTCCATAAAGCCTTCTTTTTTAAGATATTCTCTTTGTACTTCCCAGAATCTTGCTTTTCTTTCAAAAAGTTTAATACTTTCTGGATTAATTACTAAATCAATATATCTTCTTCTAAACTTTTGCTCTTTGTTTTTTAATTTTCTAGGTATAGGTCGAAGGGATTTAGTTAAAAGTTTTACACCTTTTGCAAGTATTGATATTTCTCCACTCTTACTCTTACCAATCTCTCCTCTTACTTCTATGAAATCAGCTAAATCTAATAGTTCTAAGTTCTCCCAACTTAAAGATTCTTTATCATTTTCCAACCAATCACTTTTTACAATAATCTGGATACTTCCTGTTTGATCTTTAATGTCTGCAAATGTTAATTTCCCATGTGTTCTCCATCCTGTAATTCTACCAGCAACTGTGTGTATTTTCCCTTCGTAATTATCAAAATCTCTCTTTATCTCACCGATTTGTATATCTCTTTCTGACTTAGCAGGATATGGATTAACACCTAAGCTTTTAATCTTTTCTAATTTTTCTAACCTAATTTTCCTTTGACCAATGAGATTACTTTTAAGAGAATCTTCCATTAATATTTATCACTACAATTTATTCTATCCTCAAATTATATCACAACGAAAAATTACATCTACAAAGGAGATGATGTATAATTGGGGGATTAATATTAAAGAAAATATCAATGTCTGATGATATATTGCAAAAGGTTACTGCTTTAGCTAAAAGAAGAGGTATCATTTTCCCAAATTCTGAAATATATGGTGGCATAGGGGGATTTTACGATTACGGTCCTGTGGGTGTAGAGATGAAAAACAACTTAAAAAGGTATTGGTGGAAGAATATGGTAGACAGAAGGGAGAATGTAGTTGGTATAGATGGGAGTATAATTACACATCCAAAGGTATGGGAGGCATCAGGGCATCTCACAGGCTTTGCTGATGAGGTAGTCGAGTGTAAAAAGTGTCATCAGAGATTTAGACCAGAGGATATAGAGGAAAAATGTCCTAAGTGTGGTAACAAAGAGTTTACTGAGAGTAGAAAGTATAATATGTTGTTTAAAACAGAGGTAGGAGTACTTGAGGGAGACAAAATGGATGCATATTTAAGAGGTGAAGCATGTCAAAATATATATTTGAATTTCCAAAATGTAGTTGATTCCACTAGACAACAAATACCCTTTGGTATTGCTCAAATTGGTAAAGCTTTTAGAAATGAGGTTACTCCTAACAAATTAACATACAGAACTCGTGAGTTTGAACAGTGGGATTTACAATACTTTGTACATCCAGATGATATGGATAAATGGTTTGAATATTGGAAGGAGGAGCGTATGAACTTCTACAAAGGATTATACAGAAAAACAGAAAACCTAAGATTCTGGGAACATCCTAAAGAGAAATTAGTCTTCTATGCTAAGAAAGCATTTGATATTGAATATCAAACACCATGGGGATGGTCAGAAAATGAAGGTATACACTGGAGAGGAGACTACGATTTAACACAACACAGTAAATTCTCTAAGAAAGATTTGTCATATACCAATCCTCAAACACATGAGAAATATATACCTTGGATTGTAGAAACCTCTGGAGGGGTAGATAGGACATTGTTCTTCTTACTCTTAGATGCATATGAAGAGGAAGATTTAGGAGAGGGCAATACAAGAACAGTATTAAAGATTAACAAAGATATTGCAGCATACAAGGCAGCTATTTTCCCACTTGTAAGTAACAAAGATGATATTGTTCAAAAGGGTAGAGATATTTTCAATTTACTATCCGAAAACAACAAGGTTGTATGGGATGATAGGGGAAATATTGGTAAGAGATATAGATATCAGGATGAGATTGGTACTCCATACTGTATTACAATAGATTATGAAACATTAGAAAACGATACTGTAACTGTTAGAGATAGGGATAGTATGAAACAGGAAAGAGTGAAGATAGAAGATTTACAATCAGTAATTAATTAACAAATCTCTAAAATCTTGTATTTAACCGTATTACCTCTTACTTTAAGAGTAATTGTTTCTCCTACTTTACCGGTAATTAATTTTCTTCCAAGTGGAGATCTATTAGATATATAGCTTTTACTAGGATCTGCCTCTAAGGATGATACCAACTTAACTTCAAAGATTTTATTTCCATCTTTAAGTTTAATTTTAGAACCTAATGAAATTTTATCAGGTTCACAATATCTTTTCTCTTCTATTAATTCACAATTCTCTAATATATTACTAATTTCTTTAATTCTTTTCTCAAGAGATTGTTTCTCTTGAGCAATTACTCCTAACATCGCATCATCTTCATCACTGTCATTTTCTCTAGATTCTTCTAATCGATTAGCAACATCTATTAAATCTTTTTCCTGAAGTTGTTTGCGTTCTTGAACTAGTTCAATCTGTTTTTCCTCAGTAATCTGGTATTGCTTTTTTGTCATGATGGCAGGAAATAAATTTATATAGTTGAATTCTAGAGTATTTAGACTATCTAAACAAGGTCAAACTATTTACTCAGAAATTAACGTTTCGTAAAAGACTAAGATGATACACTTGCCCTTCTCCACTCCTCTATCTTTTTATGATGTCCCCCAAGTAATACATCTGGAACTTTCCAACCATTAAAATCCTCTGGTTTAGTATATTGAGGAAAGTCAGGAGTATCACTATTAAATGTTTCCGATACAAGAGATTCTTCATTACCAAGTACACCAGGTATTAATCTTGTAATACCATCCACAAGTACCAAGGCTGGTAGCTCTCCTCCTGAAAGGACATATTCTCCTATTGAGAACTCATAGTCAACTAAAAAATCATGTACTCTTTGATCAAAACCTTCATAATGACCACAAAGAATAATGTAGTGAGCATCTTTCCCTTTAGATAGTTCCTTTAGCTTACTCTGAACTAATTTCTCTCCCTTTGGTGAAGTTAACATTACAATACTATTTTCTTTTCTTAAATCTTTTAAACAATTAAATATTGGTTCTACTTTCATTACCATACCAGGACCACCCCCATACGGTGTATCATCCACACTCCTATGTTTATCTGTAGCCCAATCTCTTAGGTTATGTACATTAATCTTTATCAATCCTTTTTCTTGTGCACGTTTAACAATACTGCTATTTATATATGCAGATATTACTTCTGGAAAAATTGTAATTATATCAAATGTAATCATCTTTATTCTATTTCTTTAAATAGTTCAACCCAACCACTTTCTTTATATTTCATTTTCTTGTACCACTTAAAAGAGTTAAATTCTGGATTAGCAAGAAACCTAACACCCTTGTATTTCTCTTTCTTTGCATACTCTACAATCTTGTTAAAAAGTTTCTTTCCTATTCCCTTACCCCTATACTCTTTTAATACAACAAGAGAATCTATAAATATTTCAGTCCCAGCTTCTCTTGTTAAAGGAATGCCCATAACCATTCCGATAATATTGTTATTCTCTTTTGCAACAAAATGGGCTTCCCCAAAGTAATTCTGAACAACATGTGATTTACTACTTTCTTCAGTCCAATTTTCCCCTTCTTCATTGAATACAGTACAAAATATCTTTGCAACTTCTTCCAAATCACTCTCCTTCATTTTCTCAATTCTAACATTACTCATTCAATCAGTTGGAAAAATTAAAATGGTACCGCTACGGGGAATCGAACCCCGATTACATGATTGAGAATCATGTGTCCTAACCGTTAGACGATAGCGGCATATGTTCAGTATTTTACCATAAAAAGCCTGTTTCTAGAATCATTGACAACAATAGGAAATACATATAACATTGCTCGGAATAAGTTGGAAAAATAAAACTATGGCAGTACACAATTCAAAAATACTGCTAACGAAGGAAGGGGTTGCTAAGTTAGCAAAAGAGCTGAAGAAAAGAGAAGGAGAAATTAGAACCAAGTTACAAGAGACCCTTAATCAGATGAGAAGCCAAGGTGACTTGAGAGAAAATGATGGATATAGCATCGCTATTGAGGACTTCCAAAACAATGAAGAAAAGATATCAGAGATAAAGGATAAGTTAGAAAAAGCAGAGGTAGTTGTAAAGAGAAAAAGCACAAAAGTAGAAGTAGGTTCTAAAGTCACTATTGAATGTGAAGGAGGACAGCTTAAAACCTTTGATATAGTTGGTGACTCCGAAGCAAATCCTTTGGAATCAAAAGTCTCATATAAATCACCAATTGGGGGTTCTCTCCTGGAAAAGAAGAAAGGTAACAAGGTAACAATTGAAACCCCATCAGGAAAGATGACTTGTAAGATAGTAGAAATTCAATAGCAATTAGCTATGAATAAAAGTTCCTTCGTTTAAAATCTTTTCTATCTCTTGTATTTCATATAGAAACTTGCCCCCAGTGACATGGTAAGATATTCTCTTTTTATCACAAAATATTGAGCATTTAGCATCTACAGGAATATGAGCATTAGGTACTAACTCTTGGTCTGGTAATATTTCAAACATCTCAAAATACTCTTTCCAAGTCATATCCCTTATTGGAGTAGCATCAAAGAACTCTTTGGGGTCTTTATCATAAATAAAATCAACATTGGATATCTTGTACACTCTCTCTGTATGCAGGGCATCTGCAAATACTGCAGCATCCATATCTGTACTCCATCCAACCTTTAATCCCCCACTAATCATATTACCCTTAGATACAGAATTTAAATATTCGTATGCATCTCCTAAGGTTTTAGGAACAAATATATCCTTGTCTTCAAGATATGCAGAAAGTATTGTTGCATTAGTTTGTGTAATTGACATTGCAATACTGTGTATACCATCCCTATCCTTAATATTTTCTGATACCTTACCTTCTAAATTTCTTGATAGTCCACCACCTCCTGTTACTAATACAATATGGTCGTAAGAATCCTTGTTATCCCAATACCATTTCTTTATCCTTTTAAACAAATCAAAATTAACATTTAAAAGATGGTCATACAGAATTGAGCCACCTACCTTAAGTACAATATCTTTTTTCATATATTAAGAATTAATATTAATGCTAAAACAGAATAAAGGAAAGGTAACAAATATTCAACTAATTTTAATTTTCCTGCAAATCTAATATTCCAAAGAGAAAGAATTAGATAGAAAGCAAGAGTACTTACTGCTGGTAATATGAATATGTTAGTAGAAAGTAAAATACCTGAGGTTAATGTGACAAATCCCGCAGAAACTAAACTCATGATAAAGGCTGATATACTCTCCTTTCTGTGTATCTTAATATCGGACCAGAAAAGAATCATTGAAAGAACAAAGATCATACCTAAGGAGTACCATATATATATTCCTAATCTAATAATTACACTACTTAGTAAAAAGAAGGTAGCTATACATATAAAATCAAAAACTGCTCTAGTCTGAGTCTCAATACTGTATATCTTTCTAAATGAGCTCTTTATATTAAGAAAAAGAATTAATAGTAATACTGTACAAACTACAATAAGTACAATATCCATTAAAAACAGTGTATTAAAATAGATGTAAAAAAGTAGAGAAGTAAAAAAAAGTAATGGTAATGCAACATTGGTAAAGAATCTATCCCTAAGGGATATTCTTTGTATTACCTCACTATATTGAGATATACGTCTACCAGAATACAAAGTAAATGCTCTAACAAACCAAGTAAGTATCAAAAGATTTCCCAGTACACCACTTAATATATATATATTATTCTCCGAGTGAGTAGAATATGCAAAATATACTGTAACTAATACAATAAGAAGCAAGTAAAATATTTCATTTTTTAACTCAAGTTTCTTTTTCAATTTTAGGCAGTATTAATTTACGAAACCTCCAAAACCTTTAAAAACTCCAACTAATATAATTAGCCACCATGCACCAACGGTGAATAATTCCCCAACACTTTTTCCAAGTTTCCCTTTCTTCCAAAATACATATACCTGTATGCTAAGTAATATAAATACAAAACCAACAATTAGTAAGCTAATACCATCTGTAGTTCCTACTAAACTTTTAATCCATAAGATAAGATTACTACCCCAATCATTTTTTACTTCATCACCTTCTAAAAAATACTCCGATATATCTATTTCTGCGATATTTCCTGCATTATCTGTAGCCATTAATACAGACCTATCTCCGATATCTTGTTTGGGAATATTTAAAGTAGCAATGTGATTTTCAGATAGTTCTAAATTAAATGTTTTATCTCCTGTAACAAACTTTAACTCTGTTATATCAGGAGAATATGAAAAACTTAATTCAAAACTGTCCTCAATCCTTTTAACCGCTAAACTTGCTTGCTCTATCTGCGGAGGAGTTGAATCAATCGTAAAAGTTATAACATCAGATTTAATATTTTGGCCCTTAATTTGTGCTTGTAAATTGTGCTCTCCTTCTTCCCAATCTGTTACTTTATCAAATTCCCAATCTTTTGAATTACTGGTCGTTTCTCCTACCAAACTACTACTATTGAGGATTTCAACAGTATAATCACCAGTAATATTTGTGGTCTCACCCTTAACATTTGTATTTGCATCATCAATCACATCCCCAGTTCTAGGATTGATTATCCTTATCGATTTGATTTCTCCACTTTCTTTAACAACGGGAGGAGGGGTAACTTCTTCTGTTTCCGATTTTACGGTAGGAGAAAATGTTTGCGAAGTAAGATTACCAAACATCTGTACAACAAGGATTGTCTCTTTATCTAGCAAGAAACCCTCTACAACGGCAACCCCAATATCTTTGTATTTTCCACTCATAATATTTGCTTTGTGTGTAGGACTAGCCATCCATGCTTCATGTACTCCTTCAGCTGTTCTAAACCCTTTTGCAAGATTTTCACCAGCATATACATATGCATATCCAGCTTCAGATATGAACATCCATGGTGTTTCTCCATTTGGCCCAAAATGATCCCAATACTGTTCCTCAAACATATTATTTGCTTTTGCTTGTGCAGCAGCAGTTAATTTTGCATTGGTACTTAATGTATTTAAACCTGCTGCAGCTCTCTCTTGGTTCGTTAATTGAATAATATTAGCCGAAGTAATACTACTAGCCATAGCTTCAGGTATGCCCAGAAAGCCCCCAAAGGTATTCACAAAAGCTAAAATGATTGTATAGGAGAGTAATGCCACTTTCCGAAGAAGAAGTGGTTTGTAGCTGTTCTCTTTACTTGGAATGAATAGTCTCTTCACGTTATGGCAGAACTGCAAGTAATATATTTTATATATACTATCAACTTAAAGTCGTACTATCAACATAGAATAGTAAACTGTTTAAAAAGAAGAGTCCGAGTCAGGACTCGGACTTTCTTCTTTTCCTCTCATCTCGAGAGAAATGCCGGCAGATTTGTCTTACTTAACAGCAACTTTAAGGGCTTTTCCAGCTTTAAAAGCAGGAACCTTTGTTGCAGGTAATTTGATCTTTTCCAAAGTCTTTGGATTGATTCCATCTCTTGCTGCTCTATTTCTTACTTCAAACTTTCCGAATCCAGTTAGAAGAACAGGATCTCCTGCCTTAAGAGCATGAGTAATAGCTTCAAAGACTGCATCTACTGCATCTGCACCTTGCTTCTTAGTAAGTCCTGCGGACTTTGCAACTCTATCTACTAAATCTTTCTTTAACATTTTGTTTAAACCTCCTTTCTTAGAGATATGGATGCCACAAATCCTGATATCACATGATTTGTAGTATCACATCAATAAAATATTGTAAATAAAGGGTTTCGTCAAGAATGTTTTTGTTATAGGTTTTTTGCAAAAATTCTTAAAAAGGCTTTAATTAAAATCATTTTTCTATAAAAAATGTATAACTTTTTATTAAAATTTTTAGTTAAATTGTTAATTGAATGTGCATAGATGTTGGTATATAAGCACATTTATCAAAAAGAACCATTTAACAACGAAATCCCGCTATATCTAGTAAGCCCTTTCTTTGAGAATTTTGTTTAAAACATTGTTAAAATTTGAACAGTTAATACAAAAAGAAAGAAGGGAGAAGAATTTCTTCTCTCCCTCCTGTTTCACAAGTCCATTTGCCCTGTAGTAAATCTTACTAGAAGATATCCCTTATCTAGCGATTTCTACTGCTCTTGTCTCCCTAATTAAGGTAACCTCTACATTACCAGGGTAATTTTGAGTCTTCTCTATTGTAGCTGCTAAATCTTTAGCAAGTACTGTCATCTCATCATCTGATATTAGTGCTGGCTTAACAATTATCCTTAATTCTCTACCCGCTCTAATAGCAAAGACCTCTTCTATCTTATCTCCACCTAACTCTTTCGCTACATTTTCTAATGCCTCTATTCTTTGAATATACTGCTCGTAGCTATCCTTTCTTGCACCAGGTCTTGCTCCTGAGATTGCATCTGCAATATATACTAATACTGCTTCTACGGACAGTGGCTCTATATCTAAGTGATGTGCCTCAATAGCGTTTACTAACTTCTCATCTAATCCATACTTTCTAGCAACTTGACCAGAGATATGGTGATGAGGGCTATCTATTTTATGAGTTAGTACTTTACCAACATCATGTAGTAAACATGCTCTTTTTACTAAATCTACATCCGCATGTAATTCGGCAGCTAATACTTCACCAAGTCTCATCATTTCAATAGTATGAGACATTAGTGATTGACCATAGCTTGTTCTGTATTTCATCTTACCTAAAAGTTTTAATAACCCGATATCAATTCCAGGCCAACCTGCTTCTTCAGCAAGTACTTGACCATTCTTTTTAATTTCTATGGAAATTTCATTCTTTGCTTTTCTAATTGCTTCCTCTATTGAACTAGGATGTATTCTTCCATCACCTATTAATTTTGTTAATGCTACAGAAGCAATCTCTCTTCTTAAAGGATCAAAGGATGAAAGTGCAATTGTATTGGGTGATTCATCTACTATTACATCAACACCTGTTAATTTCTCAAATGCTCGGATATTTCTACCCTCTTTTCCAATAACTCTACCCTTTACTTTGTCATCCTCTATCTTAATAGTAGAAGTGGTAGTTTCACCTACATAGTCTGTTGCAATTCTTTGCATAGACTCAACTAATATCTCCTTAGCTTTTTCGTCTGCAATCTCTTCTGCATGTTTCTCTGCTTGTCTAATCTTCTTAGCTTCGTAGTTTTTGATATCTTCATCTACTTGGCTCATTAACTTCTCTCTTGCTTCCTCTTGTGTTAAACCTGAAATTCTTTCTAACTCTTCCTTAAGTAAAGCCCTATTCTTCTCTAAACCTCTTTGCATCTTTTTAACTGCTTCCGATGCAATCTCTACCTCTTCACTCTTCTTATCTAGCATCTTAGTTCTCTCGTTTAATTTCTTCTCCCTTTCTAAGAGTAACTCCTCATGCTCATCTGTTTCTTTTCTGAGAACTCTTAATCTCTCTTCAGATCTATGTTTGTTCTCTTCTATCTCTTTTTCTGCTTCGGCAATCTTGTTACCGATTATCTTGTTGGCAACCCTAGCTATTTCCTCTTCTGGGATATCCTTTATATCTACCCATTTCTTTACATACTTTAAGTATGAGAATACTGATATACTCCCTACTAGCGTTGCAACAATACCAATAATTATCTCCATTTGAGTATTGTTAAAAATTTATTAATTTTGGGGAAAAGAAATAGGTGGATTTACACCAGATTCCGAGAATCTAAATGTGTTTTTCTACTATTATATTTTTTATCAATATATATACTATTAAAAAATTTCATTAATTCTAAAAACTTCAATGTTTCTATCCCCGTCCTATCTAAAAAATCAAATATTATTAAGGACTTTCCTATGATATCATTTTTATCACTTTCTTTCTAGACAGTTAATCAATATTCGGTCTGTCCTAGATCCGTCCCCATTTCATACCAATTTCATCTTCCTCTGGTATTCTTTTATCATGTCCCGAAAACGACGTAACTACATAGCAAATAGTTTTTACCATGTATACAATCGTGGCAACAACAAAAACACCATATTTCGAGCGGCTTCCGACAAACAAACCTTTCTTAATTTATTGTACAAATATAACAAGGAGTGTGACATAAAGATAGTTACTTACTGCATAATGGAGACACACTTTCACCTTATCATCAGGACTGGAAAAGATCCAAAATTATTGTCGAAATTTATGCAAAAAGTTTGCACTGGTTTTGCAATGGAAATAAATAGGAAATACCAGAAAGTCGGACATGTTTTCCAAAATAGGTACAACTCTAATTACCTGCAATACAAAAAGGATTTGCGAAGAGCTATCGCCTATGTACAAAGGAATCCTGTGCACGAAGGTTGGGTTAGAAAGCCATCGGATTACAAATGGAACAAGCGCGAACGGGGACAGACCTAGGACAGACTTCTTATTAGTTTTTGGTAATAAGTAAGGTTGTGAATTGTCAAAAGAGTCAAAGCAGTAGCTTCAGCGTTTTTAAGCATATGATGGATGTATGCACGAGAATAGTTCTGACAACACTCACAACTACAATTTTCATCGATAGGTTTAGTGTCCAGGGCCATATCACTGTTTTTAATTCGAAGGACACCTTCTGAAGTATATACGGTACCATGCCTAGCATTACGAGTAACTAAAACTGTATCAAAAAGATTGTAACCAATCTTAGCAGCTCTAATAATATCTTCGGGCTTTCCTACTCCCATTGCATAGCGGATGGTATCTTTTGGAATACTCTCAATAACTGCAGTCATTTCATCTACAACCAGTTCTCCCTCTTCATTAACTACATAACCTCCAAAGTTGTAACCATCAAAACCAATCTTAACTAACTCCTTCGCACAGTATGAACGTAAATCAGGAAAGTTAGCACCCTGCACGACTCCAGTAAGAAGCTTGCCTGTTTTTTGTGTACCACCATACTCCTTGTTAAAACGATCCTTACTCCTAACTGCCCATTTTAATGTTCTCTCAACAGATTGCTCTGCATCCTTCCTTGAAAGATTTGTATCTCTACAATCATCTAGAGTAACTAATACATCCGAACCTATCTTCATTTGAATATCTATGGATGACTCTGGAGTTAATTCATATGTATTACCCTCTTTGGGAGATTTAAATGTAGCACCATTTTCATGAACTTTACCTTTCCATTTTTTTGAATGTAGCAAAGAAAATACTTGAAAGCCTCCTGAGTCTGTAAATACAATACCATTCCATCCCATCATCTTCTTTATACCTCCCAATTGCTGTATTACATCTGGTCCTGGGTGTATGAGTAGGTGTAGGGTATTGGTTACTAAAGCCTGTGTACCTGTTTCCTCTAACTGTTTAGTTGTTAGATATCTTACTGCTCCTCTAGTAGCATCTGGCATAAAGAAGAGTTTCTCTTTCAGAATGTCTAAGTTCATCATTTTTACTTACTTAAATTAGCACCAATTAACATACTATCTCCATAGCTAAGAAATTTGTACTTCTTTCTAATAGCTTGAGCATATGCTTTTTTAATATTCTCTTTCCCTGCAAAAGAACTAACTAAAAGAATGAGAGAGGAGTCTGGCATATGAAAGTTAGTTACTAAAATATCTACTACTTGCCAAGTATACCCTGGATATATGTAAAGATCTGTATATCCACAATATGGTAATACCTTTTTCTCTTTCTCAGAATATATACTCTCTAAAGTTCTGGCAACTGTAGTACCAAATGCCCATACTCTTCCCTTACACCCATTTATCATATCTGTAACTTCTTTACTAACGCTAATATATTCCTTGTGTATTTCATGTTCTTCAATATTTTCTTCCCTAATTGGAGCAAATGTACCCCATCCCACCTTTAGCTCAATTTTAAGTATCTTAGCACCTTTTTCCTGGATATTGTCTAATATATCATTAGTTAGGTTTAAACTCGCTGTAGGGGCTGCTACGGCTCCAGGAATAGAGGAAAACACTGTATTGTATCTATCCCTGTCACTACTCTCATCTTCCCTTTTCATGTATGGAGGTAAAGGGGGATGGCCGTACTTTTCAAAAAGTATGTCTGCATTCCCATCTATGAACTTAACAAGGAATCCATTTTCTTCTCTTCGCTCTACTTGTATTAATATATCTTCACATTTCAAAATGTCAGAAATATTTACATTTTTAGCTCTACCAATTAAACAGTACCATGTATCTTTACTTCTCTCTTCTAAAAAAAGTACTTCTACTCTCTTGCCCTTAGGAGTATGAAAGAAAGTTCTACTATTTAATACCTTCGTTTCATTTAATACAACAATATCACCCTCTTTAATATATTCAGGGATATTGAAATATTTTCTATGAGTGATATCTCCACTCTCTTTATCTAGTACTAACAAATTAGAAGTGCCTCTCTTTGTAGGAGGATATTTTGCTATTAATTGCTCTGGTAAATTATATTTGAATTCGGAGATATTCATTTATCAGGTATTATATAGCAATTATATTAAGATTACAGTAAAATTAGGCATGAGAAATTTAACAAAAGAACCAGTAAAAACACTTTTTTTAGGAACAGATTGGGAATCTGTTGAAACCCTTGATGCCTTAAACAAAGATGAACGATTCGATATTGTAGGAGTAATTACTACTGTAGACAAACCTTTTGGAAGAAAACAAATATTAACACCCTCCAAAGTAAAAGAATATGCGTTAAAGAATGATATTAAGGTTTTTCATACTGAGAAAAACAATGAGAAATATCAAGAAGCATTAGATATCCTTAAACCAGAATTAATAGTATGTAAGGCCTTTGGAGAAATTATCCCAGGATTCTTTCTGGAATATCCTATATACAAAGCTATCAATGTCCATTTTTCAATATTACCTAAATACAGAGGAGCAGTACCAATCCAAAAAGCAATACTTGAGGGAGAGAAGGAGACTGGAATATCAATAATGTTAATGTCTGAGGGTATGGACGAGGGAGATATATTGAAGATATTTAAAGAACCAATATTAGAAAAAGATACAAACCTCTCATTGAGGCAAAGATTGGTAAAAAAATCTGCTAAAGTACTTGGGGATGTATTGGAAGGATGGGTAAATGGAGAAATTATCCAAGTAAAACAAGATAGCTCAAAGGCTACTCACTGTTGGCAGAAAGATATATCTAAGGAAAATGCAGAAATTAAATGGGAGACTATGGAACCTGAATATATTGAGAGATTGGTAAGAGCTATGATACCTTGGCCAGTAGCTTGGTATATCTCAAAAAACAACACACAAGAAAATCTCCTTAACAAAAGAATTCAAATATTGGAAGCAGAAATACTAAATTTAAAATCAGATTTATTACCAGGAATTATGTTTACAAAAGAGGGGAAGGTTCTTGTTACTACAAAGAATCAAAACAAAGTACTCAGATTAGTTAAATTCCAAATTGAAGGAAAGAAGGAAACAAATGAAAAGGACTTTCTAACAGGAGTAGGGAGAAAACTTTAGAAAATTACATCATCATATCCAAACATATCACAACCACCTCTCAATTCTAATACTCTTGCAAAAACATCCGTTTTTAGCTGCCTCATCCCATCCTCTCCTTCTATATCAAATTCCCATTCTAAGAGTTGATCAAGAGATGTTTTGCCATTAGATGGAGAAGGATTGTCATCAGTTATCTGTCCAAGGAAAATCGCTTTAGCAACTTCGTCAACTAATAATGCTCTCATCCCCTCAGAATCTAATCCAAACTCGGATCCTTCAACCTCATTGTTAATCATAATGTATCGATTTTACCATAAGTAAAATGTGTAAGTATCAAATAAGCCGGATTCTGTATCAAACGATCATCTATCTATGCGGTTCAACCTTGCTCCAGGGGGGGTTACCTCGCAATACTGCATTACTACAGTATCCGGTAGTCTCTTACACTACCATTTCACCCTTACCTAATTGCTTAGGCGGTATAACTTTCTGTTGCCCTTTTCTCCGAAAGATTACTCCCTCCCAACTTTCGTTGGCACCTACCTCAATATGTCAGAGGCTACATGGAGTCCGGACTTTCCTCACTAATTTTTAAATTAGCGCGACCGTATATGATACTTACACTATATATTATACCATCATTACTTAGTTTTTTGGTTCTTTCTCTTTACTATGTATAGAACTATACCAACTGGTACCAAAACTATTGGAGAAAATACTAACATCCAAATTGTTGCATTAACAAAACCTTTAAGTAAAGAAAGTAGTGCATTTAAAGCAGCTCTAAACTCTCCAAATGGTTTCCACTCTTCATCAGATATATTTAAACCTGTTTTATCTATACTAAATGATATTGATATATATGAATAATCTGTCTGACTGTCAAAATATCTCTTTCTCTGTTCATAGCTTTCTATCTCCCCTCTTACTGTATTTAACTCTCTTTGGACAGCTAAAGTATCTGTTACATTTTCTGCTTTCTGTAATATTCCAACTAACTGTTCTTCAACACTTCTTAAATTCTTCAGTCTAGAAGTAATATCTATGTATTCCTCTGTAACATCTAATGTAGAAATATTTGCATATGTTACTTCTCCCTCTATTTCTCTTACCTCTTCATAGTATTTCTCAAAGTCTGTTACTGGAACTTTAACTGTAATACTTACTACTCTGTCATTTCCTCTACCATAATCATATATATTAGTAATCTGAGCAGAATATTTTGTATTTATTAACTTAGTACTTTCAACAGATGTATCTATGTTTTCAACCAGAAAAGATACAGTACCACTCTTTTGAATTTTAGATCCGTCTGCAGTATTTACCATCTCTTCTCTATCCATTGCTGGAACCTCAGCCAAATAGTCTGGTGCGTATAGTGAGTCTGTAGAATAGTAATCATCACCACCCTGATACTCTTTAATGCTAAATCTTGGTATTAGCATACCAATAAAAAGCAGTATTCCTAATACAAGGGCAATGAATAACAGAATAAAAAGGGATTTTTTGGACATATTTTTAAAGGATAAAATATATATAAACATATTATCCTAAACGGAAAAGATATACAATTGAAAAACTTACCTCTTTGAAAATTGAGGTTTCTTTCTAGCTTTAATATGGTGGTACTTCTTCCTCTCTACCTCTCGTGGATCTCTTGTAACTAAACCATATTTTCTTAATATACTCTTAAGAGACTCATCCATACTATACAAAGCTCTACTTAGACCTAAACTAACTGCATCCATCTGTGAATTCAACCCACTACCCGATACCTTAGCAGTAAAATACATCTTCTCTTTTAACTCAGTAACCATTAATGCTTTATTTACTTTCTCTGAGGAATCTTGAATACCTTGAAAATACTCTTCAATTGATTTTCCATTTACCGTTGATGCTTTCTCACCAGAGTATATTCTTACTCTTGCTGTAGATGTCTTTCTTCTTCCAATTCCTTCAAAATATTTCTCCTTACTCACTTATAGATGTAATTATAATTTATACTCTTTAGGATTCTGAGCTGCTTGTTTATGCTCTCCCCCTTTATATACAAAAAGTCTACTCATTCTCCCGTCTCTTAGCTTGTTTTTAGGTAACATATTCTTTACTGCTAAAAGAATTACTCTTGTAGAATCTTTCTTCATCTGATCATCAAATACAATCTCTTTCAAACCACCAGGATATCCTGAGTGCTTGTAATACACTTTCTTTGAACCTTTTCCCCTAGTTAGCTTTACATTATCACTATTTAACACTATTACAAAATCCCCACCATCAACATTAGGAACAATATTTACTTTCTCTTTACCAATTAGTAAAGAAGCAATCTTCGTAGCTACTCTTCCAAGTATTTGATCCTTAACATCAACAATGTGCCACTCTCTGTTTATTTCTGTTTTGTTTGTCCAATCTGTTTTGTACTTCATATTCTTTAATATATATTTTAAAGACCTGATCTAGATCTTGCTCTTTCTTTTTTAACAGTTGTTACCTCTTTAGAAACATTCTTTCTTCCTAAATTCAAAATACCTCTCTTCTTTTCTTCTACCTTTTTAATTTCTACCTTCTCTTCTTTTTCCTCTTTCTCTTCTTTCTTACTCTGTTTCTTAGATTTAGATTTAATTTTAAACCCAGAAATCTCAACTAGAGACATCTCTGTATTATCACCTGCTCTAAACCCTACTTTTTTAATACTTACCTTAGTACTTTCTTTTTTTGCAATTTCAAAAACTTTTTTGACTAATTCCTTGTTTCCAAAGATTGTTAACATATCTCTTTTGAGTGATATATCTTTCTCATCACTGTTTTTTGCTTTACTAAGTACAGAGGTAAGCTCTCCTCTTAATACCTTTGCTTTTACAGAAGATGTGTTTACCTTCCCACTTTGCATTATAGATCTAAGAAGATTTTTTACTAATGCTTTCCTATGTGAACTCTTCCTACCTAATTTTTTAATACTATTCCTTTTGTACATCCCAGTTATTCACTCTTAATATTAATACCATATTGGTTAAGTAACTCTACTACCTCATTAAGAGATTTATTTCCAAATCCAGAAAGATTTAGCAAATCATCAACTGAAACACTCTTTAAGTCAGCCAATGTTTTATATCCTCCTGAAAGTAGACCTGTCTTTGATCTCTTTGATATTGGTAAGTCCTCTATTCTTAAGTCTTGAGCTTCATCTGTCTCTTCTACAACTTCTTCTACTACCTCAATCTTGTTAATCTCTTCTGCTCTTTCTTCTACTTCTTTCTTTGAAATACCCATTGCTATCATTACTTTACCAGCAAAATCTTGAAGAATTAATGCTGATTGGAGAAGTGCCTCTTTAGGTGCAATACTACCATCTGTTTCTACACCAATTACTACTGAATCTAAGTCTGTTTCCTGTCCCTTACGAGCCTGTTCTACACTCATACTTACTTTCTCGATAGGGGCAAAATCACAATCCAAAGGTATCATTCCCTCTGCAGTTCTATCAAGTGTAGTAGCATCCTTATATCCTATTCCAGATTCTACAATCATATCTATTTCTATACTCCCAGATTCATCTGTAATATTTGCAATTACAACATCGGGTGTAGTAACTATTACTCCTGCTTCTACTTCAATATCTGATGCTTTTACAACACCTTTTCCCTTAAATACTAATTTACATTTCTTTGACTCTTCAGAATCTATTCTAAATTTTACTTGCTTTAAGTTAAGCATTATTGAAAGCAAATCTTCTTTTACTCCAGCTATTGTAGAGTATTCATGCTTAGCACCTTTTATCTTAACACTTGTAATTCCTGAACCCTTAATACTAGAGTAAAGAATTCTTCTTATAGCATTGCCTAGTGTATGACCATATCCTCTTGGTAGAGGAGCTATTTCATACAAGCCATAGTTTCCGTCTTCTTCTCTAATTGTAACCTTTATATCTTTAAATGCCTCCATTAAGTTGTAAAAAACAAATTATTATCTTGAATAGTACTCGATTATTAGATTCTCTCGAATACCCTCGTCTATTTCATCTCTAATTGGTAAACTTGCCACCTTAGCTTTGTTATCCTTTCTTTCTATCCACTCTGGAACAGGGAAGAATTTCTCGGATGGTGCTAATTTAGCAGATTTAAGTTCTATGCCATCACCTT
>Ga0209416_1000195_pt1 | contig 65951 bp, 66 predicted proteins | sample RifGroF1_FD_184001 | JGI IMG/M metagenome (GOLD analysis project Ga0209416, IMG submission 184001) | Groundwater microbial communities from Rifle, Colorado, USA - Groundwater F1 (SPAdes) (version 2) | ecosystem: Environmental > Aquatic > Deep subsurface > Groundwater | place: Rifle, Colorado... | reverse complement strand
TTGAGATGCTTGGTTAAACTCTCAATCTCGGCGCTAAATAAAGCTACCTGAGCCTCAGCTGATCCAGTATCTTTTTCGTGGATCTTGACCTTCTCTATGACTTTTATTTTCTGTTTACTGTTTAACATATCGTAGGGATATCTTACCATGGATTTTTGGGTTTTGCAAATGCCCACTTTCCTAGTTCGGAATAAGACTTTTGAGAGTACGGAATATCTTTTACTAAAGATTTCCTCGTTCTCGGACCAGTCGTCCTGCGAAAGCCTCTCAAAAGTCTTATTCCTTAACCAGAAACTGGCAAGATAAACAAAAAGTCGTCACACAGGAAAGTGCGTCCAATGGACGACTTCCTGTATGACGACGCGTAGGCCACACTTATTGAATCACGGATATTTGTCCACTCCCGAACTTCCCATGATTCCACCCTCCGCCTTCAATATCGGCTTCGGATCGAATATGAATTTCGAGCACTTTTAAACAATCTGGGCCCGGTCCATTTGTGACCAAGACGTACCTAACCCACATGCGGTCCTTGGGTAATACGTCGGCCAAGAGACGCGGCTTAGCAGACACACACATGTGTTGAGGAAGAGTAACCAGTCGAATGTCTGGCGATCCACCTTCCCGAACATGTACAGAATATTTCTCGTTCTCGTGCCAAAAGACACGGATAACATTATTGATCTGGCGCTCTTCGATTATTCGCTCGCGACATCCAAAAACTGATACAATTACCATCACAATCACGAAAACGGCAACGATGAATGTATTGCGCATAGCATTCCCCCTTGCTAAAGCACTACTCAATTGACCTTGGTATATTATAGCACGATCGGTTAGTTCTGTAAAGCAGAGAAAGCAGCCAAATCAGTAACTGCCCTAAATGACATTTTGCGACAAAGAATGTAGAATTGATGCATGACGAATGACATTAGAAAGGCGAATATCCAGTATTTGGAGTATCTGGAGATTGAGAAAAACAGAGCACCCAAGACGCTTGAAAATTATGGACGGTATTTAAATAGATTTATTGGATTCGCCAAAATCAAGAATGTCGAAGACATGAGTGAGGAGACTATACGTCAGTATCGGCTTTATTTAAACCGCCTGCATGACCACGAAGGACAACCGCTTAAAAAAGTTACTCAGAACTATCACATTATCGCCTTACGCAATTTTCTGAAATACATGGCTAAGCGCGGCATCAAATGCGTCTCGGCTGAAAAGATTGAACTGGGGAAACAAGAAGATAGAGAGGTGACTTTCCTTGAAAGAAATGAGCTCAATAGGCTGCTTGAAGCGCCAGAAGGTCAATCTTTAGTGGCAATGCGCGATCGAGCTATCTTACACACACTCTTTAGTACCGGCATGCGTGTTTCAGAATTATGCTCTCTTAATCGAGACGAGATAGATACCAAGAGAGGGGAGCTGTCAGTCATGGGTAAGGGATCGAAAATAAGATTGGTTTTTCTTTCATCCGAGGCTAAAGAAAGTTTACAAATATATTTAGATAAAAGATCAGATGTCGATGAGGCTTTATTTATTAGAATTCCCAAAACTGGAAATTATTCTAAAGAATCTGATTTAAGATTAACGCCACGCACTATCCAAAGAATCGTAAAAAAATATGCCATTAAAGCTGGCATTATGGGCAAAAGCGTTAGCCCTCATAAATTGCGCCATAGCTTTGCCACCGACCTTCTTCGTAATGGTGCCGATATACGATCGGTTCAGTCACTATTGGGCCATTCATCCGTCACGACTACGCAGATTTACACTCACGTGACCGACAAACAACTCAAAGAAGTCCATAGCCGTTTTCATAACAAGGAATAATAAAAAAGCTCCGACTGAACGGAGCCTTCATAGTACCAAAACTAGATATCTTCAGTACGTTTTTGTAAAACACTTTTGTCGAATGGGTCTACAAGTTCACCTTGAAGCGTAATTCTGACTGGAATCGGCCAGTCTTTCCTCACATTAAGAATTCCAGCTCTAGCTTTTTCAAAGTGACGATGGAGATCAGTCTCTTGGCGACCTCTGACATTGAATACGAGAGTAACTGCATCAGGACTCGTATAGACAGGTTCTAAGCTATATGTCTTCATTAGGCCTCGTAATTGCCGATCGACTGCAAGAATTCTATTACCAGTTTCGCCAACGAATTTTGTTGCCGCTGGAGTGGCCTCATACAGGGCACTGACGGCTTCTAAAATCTGACCTAAATCAGATCCATCTGTAAACCTACCCCTGCTACACCGATTGACCCAGGCATGTCCGAGTATATCCGTATACAGGCCCGGATGTTTACGCATCGTATATACAAGACGACCCATCGGGAATCTATAATCCGTGATTTTTCTTATGGCATTATTAATAGAATCTCTCTCTTGACCATAGAACGTAATGCTTTCATCAATCTTATACAGAGCGATAAAAAACTCGTCAGCGAGTTCATTGGTCTCCGCATATTTCCATCCACCAAGGATAGTCTCAAAAATTGATGCTTGGGTCTTCTGGAGAGTGGGGTGTCTGCTAGGTTGTTCATCTTTGTATCTAGGAGCTCCAAGCTTAAACTTGGGTATAGCGGAATATAACTCAAGGGCTAGGGAGGCTTGTCTACAAGCTATTCTAATTTCTGCTTCTTTTTTAGCAGATTCTTTCTCGTTATAATTAGCCGATTTAGCCAGTTTATAATTGGCCTCATCGTGTTCCTTAATAGCTTGCATTAGCCAGGTAAACCATTGAAGGCTCGACTCATCGTCATGATGCACGCAAGCTTCTTTAAAAGCTCCAATTGAAATCTCCACGCGATCAGCGGGAGAAGCTTGCCCCAAGATTTCCAGCGCTAGCCAAGATTTCTCCCCTCTAATGAGATCCAGCAACGTGCCCTTGCTATCTTTCTCGTTATCGCTCATTCCACACCTCCTCGACCGCAGTCGAGATGACAGCTACCCCGCAGGGTAGTTTCTGATTATGCCCGCGGGCTACCAGAAAGGTTGTAAAACAACAGCAATATTTTTATACGCCCTTGTGCAATAAAAAACAAGCCCACCGGGGCAAGTAATATTGATCTGTCTGTCCGCTGACGGGTAGAGATGCTTTTTTAGCAGAAAAAGACAACGTACTTTAAAAAGTCTTATTCTTGACTTAGTTATGCTTGATAACGGCTATTCCTTAAAAACTATATCGCCTTCTTCGGCTTTATCTATGACTTTAATGCCGACGGCATCGCCCTTTTTCGCATTATTTACCTGGGCATGCTCAACTTGCATCGAGTCCACTACCTGACCGAAGCCCGAGCCGTTTTTATGCTCAATTTTGATTTGATCACCCACAGATAGCGAATCGGATAGCTCAATAATAGCTACCTCAATTTTGCCATAATAATGAGTGATTTTGCCGACCTGTTTCATGCAATTAATTATAACTAATCTTAAATAACAAAACCAGCCTTTAGCTGGTTTTGTTATTTAGTACAATATTTTTAGATTAATTCAAACGCATTTCGCTGCCTACGGTGGCGAGGAATCTCTTCCACGAAAATCCCGAAAGGCAATGAATACGCATCACTGACAATTTTAAATTATCCTTTGGTAGCATTAAAAAAACAAAATCAGTTTTTTGAAATTTTGATCTATAAAGGACCTATTCTCTGAGTGTTGTGTTTTTTTACTTTATTTATGACAAATCCGATAAATAATCCAATTAAACTAAATGCGACGATTGGGGCGATAAACAGAATAATTTTAAAACCAATCATAGAGTCAATAAATCCTGGAATCCAGCTGAGCAATAGAACAGGAATAATCCATAGACAAAATTCAAACATTGCGATTAAAAGTTGCAATGAATTATCACATCCACTTGGTCCACCAGGAGAAGTGTAGCAATTAGTTATATTGCTATAAATTACAAAAATTATCCCGATACATAGACCGAGAAGCAACCCTTTTTTAGTTATTGACATATTTTATTATTTAAAGATTAGTTTTATTTCAAAAAATCGACCAAATTTTTTTGTATAATTTCATATGCTTAAAAGTTTTTCTTCTCCCAAAATTGAATATTCATTAATCGTAGAGTGAAACAATGCGAACTGAAACTCTTTGACTTTTCCTGCGTGGTGCCCGGGGTGGGACTCGAACCCACAAGGCTTTCGCCACACGATTTTAAGTCGTGCGTGTATACCATTCCACCACCCGGGCTAAATGAAGCTACAGGAGGATTATATATTCATTTTGCATTATTTTCAATTCTGCTAATATCTAGGCATGGGTATATTTTATACAAGAAAAGGTGACAGTGGCTTCAGTCATATTGGCAAAATCAAAATTAATAAACTTGATTGCAATATCGAAGCTCTTGGTCAGCTGGATGAGCTTAATTGTCTCGTTGGAATTTTGAAGTCTAACAATGTCCGTCTTGAGCTAAGAAAGACTTTACATGAAGTCCAAGAAAACCTTTTTATTATCCAGGCCATCGTAGCTTACAAAATGCTACGTGAGAAAAGAGTGCCTCCTCAAATAGGGGAGAGCAAAATAAAATCAATCGAGACTTTAATTGATGAAATTGAAGCAAGCCTAAGGGTTGAGAAAAAATTTGTAATTCCTGGTACGAATAAGATATCGGCTGAGCTTGATTACATACGAGCTAAATCTAGGACCGTCGAGAGATCTATATTAGCTGTGAAAATAAAAAACAAACTTGTTGGCTCTTACCTAAATCGATTATCAAGCCTATTTTTTGCCTTAGCCAGGCAAGCAGGACAAAAGCCAAACAAGAAAGAAGAGAATCCGAAATACAAATAAGCAGGGGTGCGAGATTTTATAGGGGCTTTCGCAGCGCGACGACGCGAGAACGAGGAAAATTTCAGCAGAAATTATTCCGTACTCTCAGAAAGTCTTACTCCTGCTTATTATTCCCAAGATCGGAGGCCTGGGGCGGAATTGAACCGCCGTATAGAGATTTTGCAGATCTCTGCCTTACCACTTGGCTACCAGGCCCTAAATTACATTCTTAATATCTTCTTCCTCGTATATATCTAATATATCACCCTCCTTGATTTCAGGCATATCCTTCGCATTCGCAAAGTCCAATCTAAGTCCTGCATTTAGGCCGTCAGTAACTTCTGTGACATCTTCCTTGTCATGCTGTAGTTGTCCGATCCGACAGGACGCCATGACATCTTCGCCTTTCATAATATCGCATTTAGTACCCCTCACTGCTTTGCCCGAAATTACTTTACCACCGACAATCATGGACTTGGATTCCGTTTTAAAGATTGCTAAAACTTTTAGCTTGCCCACAATATTCTTTTTTACCTGAGCATCCATCAATTTGGCCATTTCTTCACGTACATATTCTACTAGATCATAGATAACATCGAAAGTTGCTATTTTGATTCCATCTCTTTCTGCTAATTTCTCAGAAGACTTATCGGCACCTACCCTGAAACCAATGACCTGAGCCCTCCCGGCGATAGCAGTCTTCACATCGCTTTCCCCGATATTACCTATATCGTAACCGATTACATTATAGGCAACCTCTTCGGATTTAATTTGCCCTATAACACTCTCAATAGCTTCAAGAGAGCTGGAAACATCGGTCTTAAATACTATATTTAGAACTTTCTTACCATCGTGATCTTCTTTTGGTTTTACTAAAAATAGCAGTAACTCTTTTATATTCACATTGGCAGCGGCCATATCACTTGCCTGATTTTTATCCTTGGCATATTTAAAGCTTCTTCCAATCTGAGGAGCCACCTGCCAGCCCATGATTACCACTGGCTGTGAAGGTTCTGCTGATTCAATCGCCTTGCCTCTGAAATTTTCCATGGATTTGATTTTACCAACAACCGTCCCAACAACTATCCAGTCTCCTATTTTAAGAATCCCTTTTTGGATAAGAGCGGTGGCCACATAGCCACGCCTTTTATCCAAATGAGATTCGATTATCACGCCTTCAGCAGGGGATAGCTTGTCTTCTTTTAACTCCTCAACCTCGGCAACAAGTAAAATCATGTCCAGAAGACTATCAATATTTTTATTTTCTTTTGCCGAAACTTCAACGACAGGAACCTTACCACCCCAATCCTCCGAAAGGACCTCCTCTGTCGCCAGATCCTGTCGAACTCTTTGACTATTTGCAGAATCTTTATCTGTCTTATTAATAGCGACTATAAATGGTATATTGGCTTCCTTGATTATTTTAATCGCTTCTTTAGTTTGTGGTTTTACTCCTTCATCGGCAGCAACTACGAGAACGGCAATATCTGCAACCTTTGTTCCTCTTGCACGAATTGCGCCAAAAGCTTCATGGCCAGGAGTATCTAAGAATGTTATTGACTTTCCATTAAATTCTGCCTGGTAGGCACCAATATGCTGGGTTATGCCCCCAGATTCACCTTCGGCAACATTGGTCTTTCTGATCGTGTCTAAGAGCTTAGTTTTACCATGATCAACATGTCCCAAAATGACCACGACTGGTGGCCTGACTGCTAGATTAATTGTTGGCTCTGTATTTGACATATTGACCGTTTCCTAGTTTATCATGATAAGTATGGTCGGTCAAAAACAGATTCCGAATTTTGGCGGAGACGGGAGGACACTCCTTCGCCTCTCGACGAGTCGTCACTCGCCTTGGGCTAGGCACCGCCTCACGGTCGCGCCTGGTGGCGCGACATCGCTCCGGCGTTCGAATCCTCCCAATCCTACAGATAGATTGAATGGATCTGCCATTAAGGCAGATCCATTCAATATGCGGAGACGGGAGGATTCGAACCTCCGGACCGGTTTAACCCGATCACCTCTTTAGCAAAGAGGCACATTAGACCACTCTGACACGTCTCCAATTTACACCAAATTTTATCACAGGCATCAACCTCTGGCAATTACCAAACCGATCACTTCTTTAGCGCCACCGCCCTTGAGCGCTCGTGCACAAGCGTTAAGCGTAGTGCCAGTTGTCGAGACGTCATCTACTACTATTACCCTGTGTCCAGTTACCGATATGTTATCGTTCAATGATATTGTATCCTGGATATTTCTGATTCTTTTTTCACGATTTTCTATCTCGACTTGAGGTCTTACTAGCCCAGTTCTGGCTAATAATTTGAAATCACAGTTGATTAAAAACCTATCAGCAATATTCTTCGCGATTAATTCGCTTTGATTAAATCCACGCCAGTTATTTCTTTTTCTGCTCAGAGGTACTGCGGTTATAATAGTATCATCGGTAAATATTTGATAATTTCTTTCTCCCGACAGCCACTTAATATATTTATCAGCAAGACTCGAGAGGGGATTGGCCAGTTCTTGGATGAAACTATATTTCAGACATTGGATCGCTTTTTTAACTAACCAATTATCATAATCAGCGACCACGAGCAACTGATCTACTGGATTACCTTCGGAGCAACCCAAACAGGTAAGGCCAAGATTTGTTTTTAACCCGCAGTCTATACATCGAAAATTTTTATTAATCAGCACACCTATTAAACAATGATTGCATACATAGGGTTCACCAACTCGACCACAGCCGATACAGCGCGAAGGGAATACAAGATCCAAAACCCACTCATTAATTTTACCAGCCGAATTCATGATTGTTGCTTTTCGCTTTTGATTATTGTGATATACTTATCTTAATAAAGATTTTGTTGTAAGCAAAACATATGTTCGGATTATTTAAGCCCAATGGCAAACTCGGCATAGACATCGGAACTGCCTCAATTAAGATAATTGAACTTGAGAATAAAAATGGCCATTTTAGTTTGACCAATTATGGACTCTTTGAGCTCAAAGGATCAACAAACGCGGCAGGTGTCGCCGGACAGAACATACTCAGACTTCCAGACGACGAGATCGTATGGGGGATTAAGGAAGTTATAAAAAAGGCAAATATCAAATCTGTGAATGTTATTGCCTCGATTCCATCTTTCTCTACTTTCAGTACGGTTATTCGAATGCCATACTTGTCTGAACAAGACTTAGCTAGGGCCATTCCTTTCGAAGCCAAGAAATACATACCGATACCCCTAGACGAAGTGAATATGGATTGGTCCATTATTGAGGCGGCTCAAAATAAAAACAATCCCGAGAAGCCAATGGTAGATGTATTTCTTGCCGCTGTTCCCAAAGTAGAAACCCTTCGTTATCAAAGAATAATGCAAAACGCAGGATTAGCTTTGAAGGCCATAGAGTTAGAAAACTCGGCGCTGATTAGGGGTTTGATTGGTAATGATCTTAGCCCAATTGTTGTAGTAAATATCGGAGGCAGGAGCACTTCTATCTTAATAGTCAGTAAGGGCTACGAAAGAATTGGTCATAATTATGAGATTGGCGGATTCGAAATAACAAAATCTATTGCCAGATCATTGAATATCAGTCCCGAGAAAGCCGAAGAGCTAAAGAAGAAGATGGGCTTAAATCAAAATGATGATAATATTATCCAACAAGCAATGACGTCGTTAGTTGACATGATGGTTTTCGAAACAAACAAAACAATTGCTAACTATGAGGAGTTTAGCGGACAGAAAGTTACTAAAGTCATGCTAGTTGGCGGTATGGTCAATATGCCGAATTTTTTGAATTATTTCAAACAAAAGCTAAATAGGGAAGTTTTCGCTGGTAATCCCATGGCACGGGTAGTTATTCCCCAAGATCTTAATAAGATCGTAGGGGAGATATCCAGTACGTTCGCCGTTGCCACGGGCCTAGCTATGCGAGAAACATAATAGAATGGATCAGTACGATCAGCAAGCACGACCAGAAAAAGTATCGGTTCCAAATATTCAGACTAATTCCAATCTCATCGCGATACTAGCATATCTAAGTATCCTTGTTTTCATACCATATTTTATTTCAAGCAATAATTCTTTCGTTAGATTTCATGTGAGTCAGGGGATAACGCTGTTTGTTTTTGAGATCTTACTCTATGTTATAAGTGCAATTTTTGGATTTATGATGAGCGGATTGCTGTATATGTTCATCGATTTATTACAATTATTTCTCCTTGTCTTAGCAATTATCGGAGTTATCAATGTTGTAAAAAATAGAACTAATCCATTGCCAATTATTGGTCATATAAACATCTTGCCTTTATAATTTTCAACACTACGACCCGCAATTACGGGTCGTAGTGTTTTGTTGATAACATTATTCATAATTAGCGCTATACTTAATGTGCTCAATTATGCCAAATCAAGGAGGGCTGCAACTTCTGCCCGAAACTAGAAAATCGATATCGGTGACCGTACCTGGAGAGAACAGGGTGTTTTATGTAGGTATCGTTGTTCTTATAGTTTCAGTACTCTTAACCGTTGGACTGTGGTTTCTTCGATCAAAGAAAGTCAATGAATTTTCGGAAATTTCAAATGACCTTAAGACTATTGGTACCCAAATCGACGCAAACATTGAGATAGTCAATAGTGTTGCAACGGTATCACAGCAGATTGGTAACATATCCAAACTTTTGGATGGCCACATATACTGGTCAAGAGCCCTCGGAAGAATGGAAAATTTATTGTCACCTCAAATACAGATAGATTCGCTAAGCGGCAATGTTATATCCGGTGAAATCAGTCTAAAAGCCTTCAGTCCAAGCTACACGATTATCGCCAAGCAAATTGCCTCCTTCATTTCTGATCCATTTATCAAGGATGTCTCTATTGGTGAAATCACTACCCAGACGTCAGGTAGATTAGAATTTTCTATGATGTTAAAAGTTAATAGCTCCGAATTCTTTAAATATAATCAATGAGCCCCACAGCCAAAAATTATCTTGGTACGGCGTTAATCGCCATCGCTATATTTATTTTATATGCTTTTGGCTGGAATTATTTTTTAAATATAAAAACCTACAATATCGCTATCAATGATTCTCGGGCCAATCTAGTCGAGAAAGGGTCTGCTTTGGATAAAATTAAGACATTAAGTGAGCAGTATCAGGTAAAACGTTCTTCTATCCAAAAAATATCAGCCTTAATACCGATAAAAAAGAATACGGCCGAGCTTCTTTCAAGCGTTGAAGAAATCAGTAACGCCACGGGTATCAGAATATCTAAACTATTAATTAGCGACGTCAAAAGTGATGCCACGCACGAATACAATGAGATGCGCATAGATATTACTACCAGCGGAAATTATCAATCATTGGTCACTCTACTTAAGACTTTTGAGCATAACGTCAGGCTTCTAGACGTGGGTCAGCTTGCAGTTTCTCGCGATATTCAAAATCCACAAGTCTTGAATCTCAAACTAGTCACTTCTGCCTATTACCTAAAAGATAATGCAACAAACAACAAATAAACTTATTGCCGGTTTAATTATTCTGCTTGGACTTGCCGTCGGATACCTTTATGATATCTACTTCGTGGAATCTTTTAGCTTAGTCACCCCAGCCTTAAGCCAAAAAGTTAGCCCGGAGAAGCTCCAGAAAATGATTGGCGAAATTAATTGGAAAATTATTGACAGTGATCAATTCAAAAGTCTTGAAGCTTATGGCGAGTCGCCGGTTGATAAGGGCGTTACTGGCAAAAAAGATATCTTTGCTCCGATTTAATAATTACAGGCAATGCCCAATAATAGCCCTCAAACTTTAATTAACGAACTGATTCGCAGTGGCGTACTCACGAAAGATACCGCTGATCAATACGAGTTGCTAGCCGACCAGCAGGGTCGTGATTTTGGACAGATTATAATGGATAAAGGCATCCTGGCGGATGCCGATTTAGTTCAAATTAAATCAAGTCTGTATAAATTGCCCATAATCGCACTAGATAAAATAGATGTTGATAAAAATGCCCTAAAGGAAATCTCGGAAGATACTGTTACTTTTTACAAGATTGTTCCATTCTCGAGAGATGCCAGTACTCTTCGTATAGCTATAATTGATCCGGAAAACGTGGGTGCCCTTGAGGCTATTAAATTTATTGCCAGTAACAAGGATCTAACAATAGAGAAATATCTAATAAGCTACAAGGATTTTAATGCTGTTCTACGAAACTATCGTTCCCTAATCGGTGAGGTAGGGGAGGCCCTCGAAACACTTTCAGAAGAGCTTGAGAACAAAAAAGACAAAGTCGATGAGAGTATGCCTAAGTCTATTGACGAGATTACGGCTGAAGCGCCAGTGACAAAAATTGTTACTGTCATTATTAAGCATGCCGTCGAATCTAGGGCTTCGGATATTCACATTGAGCCTTTTGATGATAGGGTGCGCATAAGATTCAGAATTGATGGTATCTTAATATCTACCCTCACACTTCCCAAGAATCTCCATTCGGCAATTATTACAAGGGTCAAAATTCTATCTGATCTGAAAATTGACGAGACTCGTCTGGCCCAGGACGGAAGATTTGCAATAAATCTCAACAACAAAAAGATCGACTTTCGTGTTTCTACGTTTCCCACGAAGAATGGCGAAAAAATCGTATTACGTATTTTAGATCCGCTATCGGGTAAGATTGATCTGCCTGACCTTGGGCTTGATGGACGGCCATTAGAAGTCATAGAGAAAGCCATGAAAAAACCTTTTGGATCTATTCTCATAACTGGCCCAACTGGTTCTGGTAAATCAACTACTTTGGCTGGCATGTTAAAACGTATGAACAGTGAGGATGTGAATATTGTCACCCTCGAAGATCCTATCGAATATTTCGTAGACGGCGTTAACCAGTCTCAGATACACGAAGAGATCGGCTATACTTTTGCCAGTGGCTTAAGGCACATCCTTAGGCAGGACCCTGACGTAATAATGGTCGGAGAAATCAGAGACAGGGAAACGGCAGCCCTTGCAACTCAAGCTGCCCTAACTGGACATATAGTGCTCTCGACGTTGCATACCAACGATGCTATTGGTGTTATTCCCAGATTGATTGATATGGGCGTTGAAAAATATTTGATACCGCCGACCGTCAATGTCGCTGCCGCCCAAAGATTATTAAGACGCCTTTGCCCGGATTGTAAAACTCAAATTAAAGCCAACATCGGTGAAGAGAAAATTATCAGTGATTCTATCAAATCAATGCCCAAAGAATATTCCGAACTATTATCTAAAAATGGCTATACGATTTATAAGGCAAACGTTGGCAGCGATTGTCGCACTTGTAGCGGTAAAGGTTATAAGGGCCGTATTGGCATATTTGAAATGATGGAAATGACTGTCGAGCTAGAGAAGATAATTTTAGGTACAATTTCTGAGTCAGTCATATTCCAAGAAGCGAGAAGACAAGGCATGATAACTATGTTTCAAGATGGTATTTTAAAGATATTAAAGGGTACAGTTTCACTTGATGAGCTTCTAGAAGTAGCTGAAGCCGGAAGTAACGTTGATTAGATAAAAACATGGATCAAAAACAATATTTAGATTCGTTACTAAAGACTACTGCGCAGAATAATGCGTCAGATTTACACATATCTCCTGGCCATTATCCAACTATTCGTGTTGATGGTCGTCTTATTGCCTTAGTCGATCAAAAAATACTAGATCCAGAAACGGCGAAAGAATTAATCTTTGCCTTACTTGACGATAAAAAAGATCGCTTTCTTTCAGAAAAGGAGTTAGATTTCTCTTATGCCTTGGGAGATATCCGCTTTAGGGTTAATACCTATCAGACTCGAAACGGCTATGCAGCATCTCTTAGGCTAGTACCAAATGAGATTAGAACGATCGAGGAGCTTGAACTACCGCCTATAATTAAAATATTTAGCAAATTATCGCAGGGCTTCATACTTGTTGTAGGCCCTACTGGCCATGGCAAGTCAACAACTTTAGCATCGCTTATCGATTTAATAAATAAGGAGCGCACAGAAAAGATTATTACTATTGAAGACCCAATTGAATATATTTTCACTCCCGATAAGAGCGTCATAGATCAACGTGAAGTTTATCAAGATACATTTTCCTTTCATAAAGCACTCAGGGCAACTTTCAGAGAAAATGTTAATGTAATTATGGTCGGCGAATTACGTGATTACGAGACCATGAGCGCGGCAGTTACGGCAGCCGAGACTGGTCATTTAGTTTTTGCATCACTACATACTAATAGTGCCTCACAGACCATAGAAAGGTTGATCGACTCCTTCCCATCTAATCAACAGCCCCAAATCAGAAGTCAGCTAGCCAGCACCCTTTCTGGAGTAATATCTCAGCGTTTATTGCCCCGTACTAAGGGTGGATTGATACCTGCGGTTGAAGTCATGATTGCAACACCTGCCGTCAGAGCATTGATTAGAGATAGTCGCCCAAAACAACTTGATTTAGTAATCGAGACGGGCCAAGATGTTGGGATGATCAGCCTAGATCGATCCTTAGCTGATCTGGCGCGACGAAAAGAAATTTCTATAGAAAAAGCGGAATTTTACTCATTAAACCCATCCGAATTTAAAAACTTATTATAACTATGGATTTTAAATACAAGGCACAAACTAAGACGGGGGATATGATCGATAGTAAGATTAATGCGCCCAATGAGATGGAGGCAATTAAAGTACTGCAGGCCCGAGGGTATTTAGTACTATCTATTATCCAAGACAAAAAAAGTCTGTTTAATATTGACGTAAACGATTTATTTTCTAAACCCAAAACTAAAGATATTGTTGCATTTACCAGGCAGCTTTCTACATTAATAGATGCTGACATGCCCCTAGCTGCCGGATTGCGCACCCTGGCCAAGCAGTCAGAGAAGCCCGCCCTCAGAAAAGTCATCGCCTCTATCACAGATCAAGTGGAGTCTGGGTCTTCTTTATCAGCTTCTCTTTCCGCTTATCCAGAATTATTCGGATCATTTTATGTAAAACTGGTTCAGTCTGGGGAGATAACCGGGAAGCTGCAAGAGACTCTTTTGTACCTAGCCGACTATCTTGAGCGTGCGCAAGGGATTAGTTCTAAAATCAGAGGCGCTCTAGCTTATCCGGCATTTATTCTTTTTGCACTTTTAATCGTTGGCGGCATTATTGTTGTTTATGTCCTACCCCAGTTATTATCTATATTTAAAGAAGCCGGAGGTACCATGAAATTACCTATTACGACAGTATTCCTGATCTGGTTCACCGATTTTATTAATTCCTATATTGTCCAAATCCTTATAGGCTCTATTATCGCAATATTAGGCATTTGGCGCTACATTAAAACTCCTAAGGGTCATCGATATCTAGATATCTTGAAAGTAAAAATCCCGGGGCTAGGACAAGTTTCTAAAAAACTTTACATTGCCAGAATCGCAGAAAGTCTTTCAACTCTAATTAAATCGGGTATCCCAATTCTTGATGGCATCAAAATAACCGCGGATTTAGTCGGTAATGATATTTATAGAGAAATACTCCTCCAAGCAGAAGAGAATGTTCGCAGCGGAGGTCTTATATCTCAAGTGCTAGAGCAACATGAAGAGATGCCTCCACTTATGACATCTATGGTTGCGATCGGAGAGAAGACTGGAAAATTAGATTTTATGCTTGATCATGTTGCTAAATTTTATAAGACAGAGTCTTATGAAACGATTCAAAACATATCTACGCTTATAGAACCTGTTTTAGTTTTAGTATTAGGTTTTGGCGTGGCGGTCCTGGTCTCGAGCGTACTTTTGCCTATATATAGTATGGTCGGAGCTGGTTAATACTGTTTGTTGATATCTTAGTTGTTGTAATTTCCCCGATAGTTGTATAATGATGACATATAAATAGCTTAATTTCTGGCTTACGCCGATCACTTCCGATATCTTGGAAATGTATCGTTCGTAGCTAGAAAAACAAAAAAGTGTTATTTCTCAAAAAATTGTTTAAGAAGTCAGATCTCTCTAGAGGATTTACGTTGGTCGAGTTACTAGTAGTTATCGCCATTATCGGCATTCTATCAACTTTACTGTTACTACAACTAAATATTGCTCGACAGAAAGCCCGAGACGCTAAAAGAGTTGCAGATATTAACCAAATTCGGTCAGCCATGGAGCTTTATTATGATGATAAAGGCTACTATCCAGCATCAAATTTAAATAGTGCTACTGGACTTCTTGTCCTCACTCCATATTTAACAAGAGTTCCATCTGATCCAGGTAGAACTGTCTGTCTTCTCGGCGACGCTACGACTGGTTATGTCGGGAATAGCGCTCCGGGATCTGATTCAAACCCATGCTATGGCTACGCTTATTATGGTGGAGCTGCCAACGCAACACCGACAAAATTTCAGCTCTGGACAGAACTCGAGCAAAAAGCCGCATCAGCTCTTGGTAATGACCTAGATTTCAATAGTGTTACCGCCGATAGCGCTGGTTGGAGCGGAGCCATGATTGATGGTGCTCAAGAGGCAGCCGACACATGCCTGGCTACAGTTATTGATTGCGTCTACGATGTTGGTCAGCCAAACTAGATATATTGATCCTAAAACCGACCGCTAACAGCGGTCGGTTTTTTAACTCTTTTTTATTAAATCGAATAATTATGTTATTTTTATCGTATGGTATTCATTTTTATCCTCCTATTCGGTTTATGTGTTGGGAGTTTCTTAAGTGTTTTAGTCTCTAGGCTTGATCGGAAATCCGGAATTATCAGTGGGAGATCTGAGTGTCCAAAATGCAATGAGCGTCTAGCCTGGTATGATCTCATACCCGTCATCAGTATTATTTTACTTCGATTCCGTTGCCGTAAGTGTAAGTATAGAATAGCACTTGTATATCCAGCTATCGAGATTTTAACTGGCATAGTTTTTGTAGCTATCTATGTCCAGTTTATCCAGTTTGGATGGTTTCTATTTATTATTAATTTGACAATTGCGTCTCTTTTGATATCGCTTATCTTTTTTGATTATTTATACTTTATCATCCCAGACAAGATTGTTGTCCTAATTTTAGCTCTAACTTTATTCCTAAATATTCTATCCAGAAAAGATGACCTACTGATAACGTTTATAACTGGTTTAATTATAGCCGGAGTATTTGCTATAATGTATTTGGTATCACAGGGTACTTGGATTGGCCTGGGCGATATAAAACTTATTTTTACAATCGGATTTTTACTAGGCTATCCTAATGGTTTTATTGCTATTGTTAGCTCGGTATGGCTTGCTGCTCTTGTCGGATTGGGCTTGTTAATAGCGAAGAAGGCCACGCCCAAGACTGCAATCCCTTTTGGTTCATTTATCTCTATTGTATCTTTAATAATATTAATATATCAAAATGAAATACAAAAAATCGCAAGTCGATATTTCTTCTAGAGAAATGGTCGTAGCTCAAATACTTTTGTTGATCGTTTTAGGTTGTTTAATATTTCTAATCAAATGGTCTCTTAAGGACACTAACTCTGATATGGCCTACCTAGAATTACAGGTAAATAGCCAGCGACGAGCATTTGAGGGTCGAGTCGGAGAAGAAATGACTCTATTGGATGCTCTCTATTTAGCTTCTCGTGCGGGTAATATTGATTTTAAATATACGCCTCAGCCCCAGGCTAATGCCAGTATTCTTCAGTTGTCAGGTATTAATCAAAAAGAATACGAAATATATCTGAATTCTACTAAAATCCCCCTTGACCGACTGAGCACCGAGAGGATAAGAGCAAATGATAATATTATAGTCAAGGCAATTGAAATTAATAACTAGTGGCTCTTAATAAGAAAAAAAGTGAGAGCGGTTTTACTCTAGTCGATATATTGGTTGCGGCCATGATTATGATGCTCATGACTGGGATACTTTTGGCTAATTTCTCGAAAGCGAGAATCAATCTTTCAGAATCTTCGGCTATTATTATTGGTGCCATCCGTAAAGCTGAGACAAAGGCTATTTCAAGTGCGCTTATTAATGGAGCAAGCGGTCCTTATCATCCTTGTGGTTATGGTATTATGCATAATAATGCATCTTCCATATCCATCTTCAGCGGACCTACTGAAGAAAATTGCACTGATAATAAATATGGTCCGGGTTATTCCATATTTGAAACTATAAAATTAGTTGATCCAAGAGTTGAGATAAGAAATATCTCTAGAACCTTTTATGATATATTCTTCAGGCCACCTGATCCAAAAATGTACATAGACGGAACTGCTAATTTCGGAAGCTCTGAGAGAATACTAGTCAGTCGCATCGGAGCTACTTGTGATGATCAAAACTGCCAGACTATTTGTATATATGGAACAGGACGAATAGAGACCTTTCCTAATCTTGTTGAATTATGTCCATAAGAAGCTCACAAAATGGTTTCACTATTATCGAATCTCTAGTCGCTCTAGCCATATTAAGTTTATCTTTAATGCCAATGCTTGTAGTTGTTACCATGTCTTCAAGGATTGCCACCTCAGTTAAAAATAATTTAGTCGCAGCTATGCTAGCTCAAGAAGGGATAGAGGTTGTCCGAGCAATACGCGATACTAATTGGCTCAATGGTCGAGCATTTTATATTGGTCTCAACGAAGATGCAGAGACTGGAACTACGAAAGATGGTTTAGTCCAATATGATACGGCTAACAGTCTGATGCCTTACGATGCTAGTGCCAAACTTTATGTAGATAATAACAGTGGGATATACAGCTACGACAATAATTCTAATTCGTCGCCAACTCTCTTTACTAGAAAGATATCAATCACAAAAATAAGCAATGCCGAGTTGAAGATTATTAGCGAGATTACATGGAATGAGCCACCAAGATCAAAGATTATTAGTGTCGAAGATCATTTATTCGACTGGAAATAAATGAAATATGATCTATTAAAAGACAATCGAGGATTTACTATTGTTGAAGTAATTGCTTCAGTTTTTATATTTTCGGTTATCGTGACTACCATTGGTGGTATTTTTATTAGATCTCTAAGTATTGAGCGTAAGAATTTTTCTGCGCAGAAAGTCCAAGAAAATTCATTGCGTGCACTTGAGATGATGGCAAGAGAAATTAGAATATCTAGAATGGCCACCGCCGATTCAGATTGTCTTGCCTCATCTATATCTCTTATTCGTCCTAGCATAGGCACAGTAGATTACACTCTTATCTCTGGACAGATATTCCGCAAGGAAGGCACCTCCGATGCCGCGGCGATAACTTCAGCTGATATAAATTTTAATAAATTGAATTTTTGTGTTGATGGATCTGCGAGTAATGACAGCAAACCTACGCGCGTAACAATCTTAACCCAAGTTGAGAATGTTAATGGCATAGAAACCTACACACTTAATCTTCAAACAACAATAATATCACGTGATCTAAGTGATGATTTCCAAAATTAAACAAAAAGGATCAATATTAGTCTTTTCAGTCATGATCTTGACTATTCTTTTAACTATCAGTATTACCCTGGCTAAGGTTTTTATTCCAAAAATTCGAGTTGCTACCGAAGCTGTTAATTCGGTTTCTGCTATTTTCGCCGCCGATACTGGTATTGAGTGGTGCCTCTATACTTTTCGCCATGATATCAATTATGCCAAACCAAACATGACAAATAGTGCGATAAATTATTACTCTGTGTATAAAGGTTCTGACCCTATCGAATTATCAATGACGCCTTTTTGTGGCCCTGAGGTAGTCCCAATGCCAAGTTTTAGGTCCGTAGGAACTTACGCCGGAATCAGCCGTTCTATGGAAATCTACAAGAGCGAGAACTAGCTCAAATCAAAAGAGCTTTAAGGAAGGCGCTTTTTTTGTTATAAATAATCGTCATGAATAAAGCTGAAGCCAAGCAAAGGATCAAGGCCCTGACAGATTCTCTGAATTATTATAATTATCTTTATCACGTACTAGATAAGCCGGAGATATCTGACCAGGCTTTTGATGCTCTTAGAAATGAACTGTCTGCTCTGGAAAAAGAATTCCCAGATCTTTTGACCGAAACTTCTCCAACACAAAGAATTGGAGGATCGCCATTGAAGGAATTTATTAGGTTTAGACACATAGAAAGAATGCCATCATTAAATGACTCATTTGATTTTGAAGATGTCAAAGAATGGTCAGATCGCCTAGAAAAAAATATCAAAGACTCCACTCAAGAAGGCTTTTACTGCGAACTCAAAATTGACGGCCTAGCGCTTGAGTTAATTTACAAAAATAGTGCCTTAGTCGTTGGAGCAACAAGAGGCGATGGCATTATTGGAGAGAATGTTACTCAAAATATAAAAACTATTGATGCGATACCACTCAATCTCCTACCTAATAATGAGGTAATAAAAAATCTTGATTTATTCGGATTAGCTCATATCAAAGATAGGGTTTTAGTTGCCTTACATGGTGAGATAATTATCAGAGGCGAAGCCTTTATTGGCAAAACATCATTCCAAAAGATAAACACCCAACAAGCAAAGCTTGGAGAAAAAGGCTATGCTAATCCACGTAATCTTGCAGCTGGATCAATTCGTCAACTAGATCCAAAAATTACAAGATCTAGAAAGCTCGACTCTTATGCTTATGGCATCGTAACTGATTTGGGCCAAATTACTCATGAGGAGGAGCACATCTTATTAAAAGCCTTGGGTTTTAAAATTAATCCCCATAATACCTTTTGCGAAACTATAGAAGATGTCAGAAATTTCAGAGATTATTGGGAAACTCATCGTGATAGATTAGATTATGAGATCGATGGCATTGTAGCTATTTTAAATAATAACCAAGCCTTTAATATGATGGGTTTCACGGGAAAAGCTCCACGAGCAGCCATTGCTTTTAAATTCGCACCAGCTGAATCTCAAACTATAATTCAGGATATCGTCGTACAGGTTGGTCGAACTGGAACTCTTACGCCAGTTGCAATTTTACGACCCACTAAAATTGGTGGCGTAACCGTATCCAGAGCAACTCTTCATAATCTAGACGAAATCTATAGGCTAGATGCGAAAATAGGCGACACAGTTATAGTAGGCAGAGCCGGAGACGTTATTCCAGATATAAAAATGGTTCTCAAGGGTTTACGTAATGGTAAAGAGAAAAAATTTTCTATGCCCAAGGAGTGCCCAGTATGCGATCAGCCTGTTGAAAAAATCCGAGAACAGGTCGCCTATAAATGCATTAACAAAAATTGCCCAGCCATAAAGAGAGAGGGGATATACCATTTCGTCTCTAGACGAGCATTCGATATTGAAGGCGTTGGACCAAAAATAATCGATCAGTTAATGGAAGCAGCACTGATTAAAGATCCGGGAGATTTGTTCTACCTAACAAGAGAGGACTTGTTGAATCTAGATCGTTTTGGTGATAGATCTGCTGAAAATATAATCTCATCCATTCAATCTCGTAAAAGTATCTCTCTGGCTAAATTCATCTATGCCCTAGGAATTGGGCACGTTGGAGAAGAGACAGCAATTGTTTTAGCAAATAAATTCACTAGTATTGATAAATTAAAGAGCATCGACAGTAATGACCTTGAAAAGATTAACGATATAGGCCCTATGGTGGCCAAAAGCATACATACTTGGTTTCAGGATCCTTACAATATAAAACTGCTGGACAAGCTCACCAAGGCTAAAATTTCTACAATTAAAATGGCCACTCCCCAGATTAATAAATCTAGCAATGGCAAGACATTCGTTCTAACTGGTTCGCTCAATACAATATCTCGAGATGAAGCTAAAGATAAAATTAGAAATTTAGGCGGTAAAATTTCTAATTCTGTTTCAAAAATAACTGACTACGTAATTGCCGGATCCAACGCTGGATCTAAGCTTGATAAGGCTACGAAGCTTGGGATAAAGACCATAGGCGAAAAAGAGTTTCTGGAAATGCTCGCGATGTGATAATCTAAATTACGTGGGCGTGACCGAAAAAAGGTACATGGATTGCAATCCATGCTTAGATAGGCTGAGATCCCTATCCGCCCACTCCATCTTTATTAAAATGTTAACTGACAAAGACATTGAGCACATAGCCAAGCTTGCTCGGATAAAAATCTTACCGGAAGAAATTCCCGAGATAGGAGAAAAACTTTCCTCTATTTTTTCGTACATCGAAAAACTAAACAACATCAATACTGACGGCATTCAACCAGTTTTTCAAGCTACTGATATTGTCTCAGCTCTTCGCGATGATAAAAAAGAAGAGATAAATCTAGATAACAACTTAAGCATATCTCTACTAAAACAAGCGCCAGAAATTAAAAATGATTTCGTTAAAGTTGGTTCTGTATTAGGAAGATCGAAAAAATAATGGAATCTCATAACTATACAATCAGAACAACTCTTGAAGGCCTAAAAGCCAGAGAATTTTCTGCGGAAGAAATTTTTAATTATTATACTGAGAAGATTCTTAAAGAAAATCCCCGGCTTAATGCTTATTTGAATGTCCTGCCTTTTAAGAATAATAATCAACGTGGCATTTTAGCAGGTATACCAGCTGCAATAAAAGACAACGTGCTAATTCAAGGATTTAAATGTACCGCGGGATCTAAGATTCTGGAAAATTACATTGCCAGTTATGACGCAACAAGTATCCAAAAACTTAGAGAAGAAGGCGTGACATTTATTGGTAAAACAAATTTGGATGAATTTGCCATGGGTTCATCAACAGAAAGCTCTGCTTATGGGCCAACACGAAATCCAGCTGATCTTTCTTGCGTTCCTGGCGGTAGCTCAGGAGGATCAGCAGCAGCAGTTGCGGCTGATCTGGCTGTTTTTGCACTTGGATCAGATACTGCCGGATCAATAAGACAACCGGCTGGTTTCTGCGGTGTTGTAGGTCTTAAGCCGACATATGGTCGCGTTTCACGTTATGGTCTAATCGCCATGACTTCGTCACTTGATCAGATTGGCCCCATTACAAAAAATATCTATGACTCAGCGTTGTTATTAAATATTTTATCTGGCCATGATAAATATGATTCGACCACTGTTGTTAAAAATATTCCAGACTTTACTAAAAATTTGGGTAAAGATCTTGATAATATAAAGATCGGAGTGCCCAAAGAATTTTTTCGCGAGGGCCTAGATTCTGAAGTAAAGGAGAGCGTAGAAGAGGGGATCGCAATACTTGAACGCCTTGGCTGCGAGATTAAAGAAGTCACACTTCCTCACTCAGAATATTCAATTGCAACATATTACATACTTGCCCCATCGGAAATATCCTCTAATCTCGCACGGTTTGATGGAATACGCTATGGCCTCTCAGACAAAACTGCCACTTCATTGATAGACACCTATATTAACTCGAGAGAATGTGGATTTGGACCTGAAGTAAAGAGAAGAATCATGCTAGGTACATTCGCTCTCTCTTCGGGGTATTATGATGCCTATTATTTAAAGGCCCAAAAAATCAGAACTTTGATAAAGAAAGATTTTAATGAAGCCTTTAAAGAGGTTGATGCAATTGTTGGACCAACGAGTCCTAGTGTTGCCTTTAAGCTTGGCGAGAAATCATCTGATCCGCTATCTATGTATTTATCAGACATTTATACAGTGCCGGTCAATTTAGCAGGATTACCCGGGTTATCAATGCCTGTCACGCCAGGGAAGAAAAGTCATTTACCTATCGGTTTTCATATTATCGGAAAACCTTTTGACGAAGGCACAATTCTTCAGATTGCACATCAATTAGAACAAGAAATTAAAAATGGATAACCCGAATATTTTTGGACAATTACTTACAAGTTTGTTTGATTTCTCAAGGATTGGCCTGGGCGATTTTACCGTAGCTCGAGTATCAGATTTTTACGCATCTATCTTGGATTCATCGATTGTATGGGATGTCAGAGCGCTATCGTTAGCCGTCTCAATAGTTTTGCTCGTAGTGGTTATTTATCTGAATCTTAAACTGGGTAAATTTAAATCTTTAACTACCGGTATTATCCAAGATATACAAGCTCCAACACTAAAATCAGATGATGGCCCCATAAAAGCACGTTGGGAGGAGATATCACGACACGTAGACTCTACAAAGGAGGCCGAATGGAAATTTGCGATTATTGAAGCTGATAAGTTAATGGATGATACACTAAGAAAGGCTGGATTTCAGGGTACGACAATGGGGGAAAGATTAATGAGCATCCAAGAAGGCCAGCTAGAATCATTGCAGTTAATCTGGGAAGCTCATAAGATAAGGAATAGACTAGCCCATGATTCCAATTACTTCCTACGCCATGCTGAGGCGAAAAAGGCTATTCAGCTTTATGGCCGAGCTTTAGAAGAATTTCGAGTTATATAAATGTACCTAAAACAGCCACCTCCGGTGGCTGTTTTAGGTTTCGAACGAACTAAGGAGTGGGCGCTTGAGGATTCGAACCCCAGGCCTTCTCGGTGTAAACGAGACGCTCTAACCAACTGAGCTAAGCGCCCTTTCTATGTATGTATTTGAGGCTAATTATGGCATAAAAACGCTAATTATTAAATAGTGTCCGATTAATTAGCCCTCCTTTTTTATATCTGCGCCAATATTGATAAGCTTACCGACTATATTCTCATATCCTCGATCAAGCTGTTCTGCATTGTCTATGATACTTTCTCCCTTCGCCACGAGAGCCGCGATTACCAGCGCCATACCAGCTCGGATATCAGGACTCACTAATTTAACACCTCTCAGTATGGAAGATCCTATAACTAAAACTCTATGAGGATCACATAACACCAACTTAGCCCCAAGAGATTTTAACTGATCAGTGAAATAAAGTCTCGATTCGAACATTTTTTCATGGAATAGATATTGACCATTTGTCTGTGTTGCTAGAACAATAAATACACTCATCAGATCAGATGGAAAACTAGGCCATGGTTGGCTAGATATCTCCTCAATCTGAGTATCCTCCCTACCTTTAATGTTCGCGACTTTAATTATTTTATTATCAAAAATAACCCTTTTTCCAAATTTCTCCATCATCTCGAATATTTTTTCGTATTCGCTAATCTTTTTAATCGGGATTTTTATATTATTATTAAAAATTGCTGACAATGTCAAAACACTACCCATTTCCATAAAATCATCTCCTATAGTATGCTCCACTCTCTTAAATCGACTTAGCCCTTTAATCGATATTAAATTTGTTCCTAACCCTGTAATTATGGCACCAGCATCTTGGAGAACCTTGCCAAGACCAATAACATGGGGTTCGCAGGCCGCATTTTTAATAATTGTAGTACCTCTCGTTCGACTAGCTAACAGCATGGCTCCTTCCGTAGCTGTAACACTGGGTTCAGATAACCATATTTTAATTTCTCGACCGCTATTAAGGACTTGTTGATCGGCTATAATTTTATCTCTGATTATTTTACATCCAAAAGCCCTAAAAACTTCCAGGTGATGATCAATTTTTCTTAATCCAATCTTGTCACCACCACTACTTGGAATATCGGCCCTACCATTCAGGAGCAAGAGGGGACTAAGAAATAATAGAGAGCCTCGAACTTTAGCACTAAAATCGCTAGGTATTGATTTGGCAACATTTCCAGTTGTGTTAAAGATGTGTCTATCTGAGCTTGATTTAATACTAACTCCCAGTGACTTCGCAATTGCCATCATCACCTTCACATCTTCAAGCATTGGTAGATTTTTCAGAATTAAATTGTTATTAAAAAGAAGGGATGCTGCAACTAAAGGAAGGGCCTCATTTTTGTTGCCAGAAAGTGGCCAAATCCCTTCTAGTTTCCTACCTCCCTTAATGATTAATCGTGACATATATCGCGTTGAAAAAATATCATGTAAATGATACCATGACAAGGTTAAACTAACATCTTTGCCCTCGTAGCTCAATGGATAGAGCGGCTCCGTCCTAAGGAGAAGATATGGGTTCGATTCCTTTCGAGGGCACATTGATTAACGCCATGAAATTACCAGTAGAAATAGCCACGATTATTAAATCTCTTAACGCTAAAGGCTTTGAGGCGTATGCCGTGGGCGGATGCGTACGTGATTTAATATTAAGTAAGAAACCGAAAGACTGGGACATTACAACTAGTGCTAAGCCAGAACAGATCCAGGAAATTTTCCCGGAAAATTTCTACGAAAATACGTTTGGTACAGTTACCGTAAAGACAGGGTCAGAAGACGAGACACTTAAACAAATCCAGATAACGCCCTACCGCATAGAAGGTAGATATACAGATAAGCGTCACCCAGGCGAGATCGAGTTCGTAACAGATCTAGCCGATGATCTTTCTAGGAGAGATTTTTCCATTAATTCTCTGGCCATAGATAAAGATGGCATCATTAAAGACCTTTATAACGGCCAAGAAGATATCAAGAATAAAATAGTAAGAACTGTTGGAAAGCCGAAAGATAGATTCGACGAAGATGCATTACGTATTCTTCGTGCCGTAAGATTTGCCACAATTTTAGGATTTCAGATTGACACTGAGACAGTAGAGGCTATTAAAGAAAATGCTGGATGGCTGGCTGCTATATCAAAGGAAAGAGTTCGCGATGAATTTATAAAAATAATAAATTCGGATAACGCCTACAGTGGAGTCCTGCTTCTTGAAGAGCTTGGTTTGCTTTTGCATATTGTGCCAGAGCTAAGAGAGGGGATCAATGTCGGACAAAATCTCCACCACATCTATACGGTCTGGGAACATAATCTTTTGGCATTAAAATATTGCACTGAAAAAAAATACAGCCTAGAGGTACGACTTGCTGCGCTATTTCACGATATTGGTAAACCCCAAACAAAAAATGGGAATGGCCATTATTCTACCTTCTACGGTCACGATGTTGTAGGGGCTAAAATCACAGCCAAACTTATGGAGCGATTGAAATTCTCAAGAGAAACGATTGAGAAAGTAACAAAATTAGTTCGCTATCATTTATTCTATTATAATGTCGGCGAAGTCACCGAATCTTCAGTTAGAAGACTTCTAGCCAATATTGGACCAGAGAACATGGAAGATTTGATAAAAGTCAGGGAAGCAGATAGGATCGGTTCGGGTGTACCCAAGGCCATGCCATATAAGCTTAGGCATCTGAAGTATATAATAGATAAAGTGTCCCATGATCCGATTTCCGCCAAGATGCTTAAAATTAATGGCAATGATCTTATGAATGAGCTTGGCATTGCACCTGGACCCAAAGTTGGTTTAATATTGAGCACGCTATTAGCTGAAGTTCTAGACAAACCCGAGAATAATCAAAAAGAATTACTGATTAATCGCATTAGAGAACTTGATAAAAAATCACCCGAAGAGCTAAGAGAATCACTTAAAAAAATTGAGAAAGCCATAGAGCTAGAAGAGCAAGAAAGGATGAAAAAATATTATGTTTAAAATTAGTTAGTATTTTATCGGGCCGGAGTATGTCGGTAGTACGCACGATTCGGGTTCGTGAAGACCGAGTTCAATTCTCGGCGGCCCGACAAATAAATAAATCCTGGGCCTATGGTCTAGTGGTAGAACACGTCATTCGCATTGACGAGACGGCGGTTCGATTCCGCCTAGGTCCACCTCGTTAGAAATAATTTTTGAATACTAGAGATCCCGTGGAAGCATCTATATTTATTATATTTATATACCCGACATAATTTCTAATAAAATCCGCTAATGAATGATAAAATATTCAAAGGATTAAATGATCAACAAACCAGGGCTGTCAAAATAGTAGACGGCCCTGTTTTGGTTATATCTGGCCCAGGAGCTGGCAAAACAAAATGTCTAACTCATCGCATTGCCCATCTAATTAAGAATGGCGTGCATCCAGAGAATATACTAGCCGTTACATTCACAAACAAAGCAGCCGAAGAAATGCGTTCTCGCGTTGCCCATATTTTAGATAGAAAGTACGATCCAACAAAGAATAACTACTTCATGCCAGGCATGCCCTTACTTGGGACATTTCATTCTGTCTGCCTGAGAATTTTAAGAAAAGAGATTGAGCATCTTGGCTATGGCCCGAATTTTATAGTTCTAGATAGTGATGAGCAAACATCTTTGGTGAAAAAGATCATGAGTGCTCAAGAAATTGATGTCAAAAAATTTAACCCTCGAGCGATACTGTCTAAAATATCAAGACTCAAAACAGATCTAACTAGCCCCGAAGATGTTCCTCGGTCAGATTTCTACATGAATCTTGTATCTCGTATTTATAAGACCTACCAGTCGGAATTACGTAGATTGAATGCAGTAGATTTTGACGATTTGATTGTTTTGACCGTCAGGCTGTTTCAAAGACAGCCTGACATATTAGAGCATTATCAAAACATCTGGCGCTATATATTAGTCGATGAATATCAAGATACAAGTCATGATCAGTATATGCTCCTCAAGTTACTATCTAAAAAACATGGGAATCTGTTTTGCATAGGTGATGATGCTCAATCTATATATCAATTTAGAAAAGCTGACATTCGCAATATATTGAATTTTCAGAAAGATTATCCTCAAGCCCAAGTAGTTTTACTTGAACAAAATTATCGATCAACTAAGAATATTATTGCCGCAGCACAAGAAATAATATCCAACAATCAAGGGCAAATTCAGAAATCACTTTGGACTGATAACGATGGGGGAGAGAAAGTGCTAATCAAAGAGATCCTAAATGAACGCCGAGAGGCAAGCTTTGTTGTGAATAAATTACGTGAGTTAGAGAGGGAAGCCTATAGGTTAAAAGATTGCGCCATCTTATATCGTACTCATGCTCAGTCTCGAGCCATTGAAGAAGCCTTAATTTCAAACGCTGTACCCTATCAAATTGTCGGTGGCGTAAAATTCTACGCCCGCAAAGAGATTCGAGACGTCTTGGCCTATCTAAAAATAATTGTCAATCCTTCCGACGTCTTAAGCTTTGAACGTATTATCAACATTCCACCAAGAGGTATTGGCGAAATTGGATTGAAGAAGATCTTATCAATGGATCGCAATGATGTATCTAAAGCTCTAGATAAGGCCATTGGAGACGATGATCTTCCTAAGAAGAAGATAGAATCATTAAAAATATTTAGATTATTACTAATTAAAATCCACGAAGCGGCCGAACAAGAGAAACTAAGCAAGGTAATCCAATTTATAATAGAGAAGACTGATTATGAGAATTATCTAAAGGGGCTAGCAAGTCGAGTCCAGTATGAAAATACCGAAGATCGGATGGAAAATCTAAAGGAGCTACTGACCGTAGCCAAGCGCTATGATAATGATGAGGATAAGTTATCAGCACTCAGTCATTTTCTTGAAGATATAGCTCTCTTACAAGATACTGACGATCTTTTGAAAGCTGAAAATCGTGTAACCCTCATGACTATGCATGCCTCGAAAGGCCTTGAATACCCTGTAATTTTTATGGTTGGACTCGAAGAGGGACTATTTCCACAAAATCGAGCCATTACAAATCCCATTGAGCTTGAAGAAGAGCGCCGTCTTTGTTATGTTGCCATTACCAGAGCTAAAGAAAGACTATTTATTACTCATACAAGATTTAGAAATATATTTGGATCATTGGAAGTTAATCTGCCATCTCGGTTCATAGCCGAGCTACCATCTCATGCCACTAGCTACAATGCTGACAATACTAACTATTACGACGAAGACACTGAAGAAAAAATATTCTATTAAATGAAATTTATACCCAAAAAATCCTTAGGCCAAAACTTTCTCCATGATCCTAAAATTTTGGCAAAAATTATTATATCAGCAGATTTAAATAAAAATGATATCGTCCTCGAAGTCGGCCCAGGCACCGGCAATCTAACTAAATTAATCCACCCTGAAGTCAAAGAAGTGATTGCCGTAGAGAAAGATAGCCGAGTGATAGAAGAACTGAGAAATAAATTCAGAGATTCAAACATAAAGATAATTGAGAACGATATCATGAAGTTTAATCCGCTAGACCATGATCTAGCGACTAATAATTACAAAATAGTTGCTAATATTCCTTACTATATAACTTCCAATTTTTTGAAAATTATCCTTGAAAATTGGCCACGACCTAAATTAATAGTCTTGACGATCCAAGAAGAAGTGGCGCAAAGGATAATAGCTAAACCACCGAAGATGAATATCCTAGCCTTGGCTGTTCAATTTTATTCAGATCCAGTAATTACTGGCCACATTTCAGCTGGCAGTTTTTACCCAAAACCCAATGTCAATTCAGCAATTATTACACTGCGACCAAAAACACCGCCGCTAGATCCAGATAATGCTAAGAGATATTTTAGTTTGATTAAGTCGGCTTTTGCTGAAAAAAGAAAACAACTAGCAAAAGTCTTAGGCCTAAAATTGAACATACCCAAAGAGAAGATAGGGGAGGCGCTCGCGCATCTTGGCATCCAACAAGATGCACGCCCAGAAATTCTTTCTCAAGATCAATGGCTAGCTCTCTTGAAGTCTCTTAGATAATGCTATAATCAATACATGCCAATATGCCATAAATGTATTTATATTGTTTTCATTATTGTTGTACTTTTCTTTTTTTATTCTGGATCTGCCTTAGCATTCAGTCTTGGAATCCCATTTGGTGGTAAAATTCTCACATATACTCCCTGTACATGTGGTTTCGGAACGGCTTTAGTCACCGTAAGCACACCGACGCCTGGAGTTTTCTTATATGTGCCACTTGCTAAAGCTTATAGTTACTACTTCCCCTCAATTGGCCGTTGGATTATTGGCATAGCATCGTCAACGCCAATGCCATGCATGATGGGAGTGGCGCCATATTGCACGTCTATTGGTTCTTACAAGCCAATTACTATGTTTGGCACTAGCATGTGACATAACTCACGTCCTCTTACCAACAAAAACAACTCGAGGATGAGTTGTTTTTGTTGGTAAGATATGCACAGATGTTTTGGCTAAAAACATGGCTTAAAGTGTTATAATTTGGCTAGATGACAGCCAAAGTTAAATTAATTTTTGGCATTTTGGGCTTGATTGCCCTTGTTTCGGTTCTGCTTCTTTATCAATACTTCCGATCCGACCTTAGATTCAATATTACTAGACAAAAGAACTCCATTGATCTTTCTGCCTCAAAGGATCAAGACCAAGACGGACTTTCAGACGCTGAAGAGATGATATGGAACACCGATCCCTTTAATTCCGACACCGATGGAGATAGTTTTAAAGACGGCGAAGAAATTACATCTGGGCATGATCCATTAAAAGCTGGTCCAGATGATCTACTTGATTCTACTAATGCAACCGACAATTTAACTGGACTTGCCTTAGCCGGTCTAGTTGAAGGTTCTCTTAAGCCAGGTAGCCTAAATTATGAAAAATCTTTAAACGATCTTGCTGATAATGTAGCTAGTGGTATCAGGTTCAGTAAGCCTAAATTATTTACCCTAACAACAACTATTGATAACCAACGAAATTACGAAAACTATTTAAAAAACCTTGCCCCTATTTTTAATAAATTTGCGACAGTTTTTGCTGATGAGTTGAATAACATGCCTGAAAGGCTTGCTATTATGAGTCAATCTGGACTCTCAAACTCAGAAATTATCAGCTATTACTCCGCTAAATCTAAGTCGTTTAGGGACATTACTAGTTCTCTTGAAATTATAAAAGTACCTAAATCATGGAAAGATATTCATATGGCTTTAATGGAGATGACTGATGGTCTTTCCGGCGCAAATGACTCGATCTCTAAAGGATCTAAAGATCCTATTAAAGCCTACGCCGCTCTAAATTATGTAGGTAATGAATATGCCAACTTCCAAACCTTAGTAATTAATATTGATAAGATTATCACTCAACAAGGCATAAATTCTAATATCTTATTTACTAAAGATTAATGAAAAAAATATTAATCCTTATTTTAATCATCGGTTTTGTTCCGCCGATAGTCTCTCAGGCAGTAACAGGAGTAGGCACTGGCATAGATGCTAGTGTGGGTACTATTAAATTTGCATCTTGTACTGCTGGTGGTGTCGTCGCGCCTTGGCTTTCTAGACAGCTAACGGACCAGCGAGACAAACTTAATGAGCAAGCTAAGAAATGGTTGAGCTGGCTACAGAGTAAGATTACCGGCAATCTACCAAGTATACCCATACAAACTATAGTGCCATTGCCAGGCGGAATAAGTAAAGTTCCGGTTCAGGACAGTGATACAAAGACAGCTGTCGATAATGCAAAGAATGGCATTAATTCGAATTTTAACTCTAAAGAATTATGGGGAGACACCATCGCCAGATGCGGAGCTAGGGAAATATTGAATAAAATTTCGGGAGATATCGTCAATATTGCTCGCACCAACGGACGAGATGGAGGCACAGCCTTTATCCGTAACTGGAGAAATTTCTTAACTCGTGCTGAGTATCGCGGAGAAGATATGTTCCGCGCCATGCTATCCAATACTAATATCTGCAGTTATATGGCTAAAGATGCTAAAAGTGCCTTCGGCGTGACTAAGACTATTACGCTTCCTGGAGTCAATACAAGAAGTGGCAGCCTAAACTCTTATGCTCTTCGCGCGAATTGCACCATGCCTAAAGATTTTGATATAGCCAAATACCAGCAAGATTTTCAAGGTAATGGTGGGTGGGAAGCATTTAGTCGTTTACTAGACGGTGCTAACAATCCTTATGGGATGATATTAATGTCTGCGGATGAGATAGCAAGACAAAGAGCCATTGAACTTGCAGCTGATACCGCTCAGACTGCCGCTAATAATGGTTATTCTGGTATTAGCGGTAAAAATGCTAGTGATAGCTGCATGATCAAGGGTATGACCGGGACATGTCTAGTCTATAAAGATATAAAAACTCCAGGTAGCTATTTAGCAGCTAACTTAGCAGCTACAGTTCAGCAAGAGTTATCCTGGGTCGGAAATGTCGATGAAGTCGGAGAATTAATCGCTAACTTAACCGAAATTACGCTTAATAGATTAACTAATCTTTCGAGTCCGAATGAGGGGAACGCTTATATCGAAGACCCTCTACCAAGTTTACCGCCAACAGACCCGATAAATGAAGGTGGAGCAACACCACCAGCAGATGCCACTACAAAGCATGGTAATCACCTGGACATTATAGCTGCGGCTAAAGCCGAATTGATTACCGAAGGCATGGTCTTCAGTATAGACTCTCCGGAATGCCCGGATAGATTCGCCATAACAGAACGAGCCGTCCAAAAGTTAAAAGGTGATGGTGCGGGTTTTCTTGACAAACCTTCGGGTAATAACTGTGGCGGATTTGCTGTAGATATTATTGCTTATCCAGATGGTTACATATACGACATACTAGACGGATCGGCAGAAGATGGTAATGGGCCAGCTTGGAATCCTAGTGGTTGTGGGCCAATCGACGGAGACGGGACATGTTCGGATCGTTATCGCGCAGCTCCCTAGAATAGGATTTCGAAAGATAACTACATTTAGCAAGACAATACCTTGAATTTAAGAAAATATTACAAAATCTACTTGCCAGTGTTTGCCATAATATTACTTAGTGGTGTTTTTCTCTATGCCAAAGGTGCTGTGGCATCTGCTAATCCTCTAGAATGGATCGGCGGCATTGCATTTGACGGGATAAAAAGCATGGCTTTCAGTTTTATTTGGCTAATCTTTTGGATAATAGGTAAACTACTGGCCGCCTTGATTATAGCTTTAGATACTTTCTCTAGGATCCCGGTATATCCTAAAGCTGGCGTTCCCGTAGTCGAAGAAATCTGGAAAATAATGCGCGATATGGCTAATATGGCATTTATAGTGGCTTTGGTTATCGCTGCATTTGCTACAATTTTCAATACATTCACATCATCCATGGCTTTCTTTAAAGGAATGAACTGGCAGCAAACATTAGTAAAACTTTTAATCTCGGCCGTCTTGATTAATTTTAGTCTAACGTTAGGCGTACTTGTTTTAGATATCGCCCAAGTACCAACCAATATGCTTCTTAAATCAATGGGGGATATTGCCGGTAACCTTGGTAACGGTTTAAATCCATCTCAATTCATGGTAGGCAATATCAGTGACGCCAATGGAGTGGCTAATCTGACTGGAGTTTTCGATAAAGCCGGCGGAGCTCTTGATGCAACTGGTGGAGCTCTTATATCCTTGATATTCGGCATAGTCTTATTGGGATCTTTCCTTATTTGTATTTTTACGGGTATTGCATTTATTATCTACCGTATTCCTATGATCTGGATGCTCCTTATGTTCTCACCGCTAGTTTGGGTCGCCAGAATATTTCCAGGAGGAGAAAAATCATTTAGTGATTGGTGGTCAAAATTAATCGGCTGGGCCTTCTTTTTGCCTTATTATTTTTTCTTTGTCTACCTTGCTCTATATTTACTCGGCAATCAGGATAAGATCATGAAAGCAATTACGCTCAATACGAATACTGCTGTTTATGGACCAGACATTTCCGTACAGTTAATATTCTTCTATGCAACAGTCTGTATTATTCTCATGGGTGGAACCAAGATGGCCATTAGCTGGTCTCAATCGACTGGCGCCGCCGGAAAGAAATTCTTCGATTGGGCTGACAAGGCAGCTAAACGATCCATACCAATGCTAGGAAGCGTGGAATCTATTAAAAAAGCTGGGACACAAAGATTCGAAGAAATTCAGAAGAAAGGACTGCCTGGACGCTTTAGTATGCTTTATGGTGGTGACGCAGCGATTACACAGAGAGACGCCTATTGGGCTAAAAAGCTTGGGGTATCAGGGGCTGGACCGAAATATCAGAGATTACTAACCGATAAAGCTAGTGAAGAATTTAAATTAATTGAAGAACAATTTGATTTAGGTAAACTCGACACGAATCAGATATATAATCTGGCAAAAAGTTCTAAAGCTACCGATGCCAAGGGTCTTGCCTACAGAAAGATGGCAGCAAAAGTTGGAAAGCTTGATAACGAATTATTTATAGAGACCCTAGCACAGTTAAAAGACAATCCTGCGGCTATTAAAGACTTCATGAGTTCGGCCAAAGAATCCAAATTTAGGAATATATCGGCCGACGACATGGCTCGAATGGCTGCTGGTGCTGTTGGTGTAACAGAAGATGGTAAAGCATTTGACTATTCAATGCTCAGAAAAAATGGCAACTATGCGCCAATGAGACGGGATTTGTATAAGCACCTCCAGTCTGACACGAAAAACTTATCCAAACTTGAAGACGATCAGGTAGATGAAGCCCTGGCCGTATTTGGAGGAGACACAACTGCCGATGGTTTTGCCTTTATGAAAGATCTAGGCAAGGCAAGGCCAGACTATGGCTATATCTATAAAATAAATACAGACGCGAAGCGCGACGAGGCTATTAAAAAATACAATGCTAAGCATCCGGAAGGCTATCAGATACGCCTAGGACAGCCCCTAAGTGAAAGTGACTCGAAGCGCTTAAAAACAGACCATTATGTTGGAGCCTTAGGAGAACTAAAAGATATAGCCAATCTGCCTTTTAAAAAGATATGGAACACCGAAGAGTTTCAGGCGGCCATGGTTATTAAATATGCATCTGGTAGTTCAAAAAGCGCTACAAATTCTCTTAATAACCTAGAAAATTTATGCCGAGCCGCCGTAGACTCTGGTGACAAGATTAGGATCTTGGATTCAATTAGACAAAGGGCAGAAGCAAAACGCGACAGTATTAGGTCGGTTAATGAATATCCCGACCCCGGTAGGGGGCTAGAAGATCAGATGCCAGGCGGCCAGCAAGAGGAAGACGAGCCCGAAGAAGATATGATTGACGATACCGATATTGAGCAAGGAGAGGATACTCCGCCCACAGCATCTGGCGTTAGAGCGAAGAACCAAAAACCACGTATAATGACCGCTGATCTGAATCAAAATAATATCATTGACTTAAGAGACAAAGAAAAATGAGATTTCAACTACCACAATTTATAGAGATAGAGACCAAACTTGTTGGCCCATTTACATTGAAACAATTCATCTGGATTGCAGCCGGTGGAGCTATTCTTTACCTTGCCTTCCTTCTCCTTGGTCCGGGTATATGGTTTATACTAATTGCTATTTTGGTTGGCTCCGGCACCATATCGATGGCTTTTGTTAAAATAGATGGTATGCCTCTTCTAAACTATATCATCTATGCAATCACCTTTACTATTAGTCCAAAAAGATATCTCTTCAAAAAGAATAGTGATAAAATAGACTTACCTTATTAGCATATATGACCCAAAATAGCACCAAAGATTTAGTCCAGATTTATGACATTAAAGATGATGTTATTATCTTAAAAAATGGCGCCTTACGCTCAGTACTTAAGGTAAGCGCCATTAATTTTGAATTGCGCTCAGAAGATGAACAAATCGCCATCGTCCAAAACTTTCAAAACTTCATTAATTCCGTAGATTTTCCAATCCAAATTATGATTCGCTCAGTACAATTAGATCTTTCAGATTATGTTAGATCACTGACTGAGGCCACCGACAATATGAGCAATGAATTATTAAAGATTCAGGCCACAGAATACGCTAAATTTGTCGGTGAGTTAGCTCAGCTATCTAATATTATGGCTAAAAGCTTTTACGTTGTTGTACCATTCTACGCGGTTGAAATACCAACGAGTAAGGGCATCTTCGATGGCATCAAGGGTATTTTTGGTAAATCTAAACCGCTCGTTGATCGTTTTGATGATAATTATGTCGAGAAATATAGGACGCAACTTTTCCAAAGAACAGATTTAGTGCTAAGTAACCTTGTCGGTCTGGGTCTAAGAGCAGAATTATTGCATGGCAATGATCTAATGAATCTTTTCTACTCTCTATACAATCCGGGCTCACGAACCAGTTTCACAAAAGAAGAAACGATATAATTATATTATGGCAGATCAAAAAATAAAATTAGATGAGTCTTTCGCACCAGCAGCTTTCAATGTAAACACTAACTACATCCAAGTAGGGGATCGCTTTGCCCGTACAATCTTTCTTGCTACCTATCCGAGATATTTAAATACTAGTTGGTTTTCTCCTATTGTTAATTTAGATAAAATCTTTGATATCTCAATATATATTATTCCAAAAAATACTTCGGCCGTATTAAAAGAACTCCGAGACCAGTTAGGTAGGCTAGAAGCCCAAGTTATGGAAGAATCATCTCAAGGTAAAGTTAGAGACCCTCAACTAGAAACCGCCATTCAGGATATTGAGATATTAAGAGACAAGCTCCAACAGGGTACGGATAAATTTTTTGAACTAGGTGTCTATATCACCTTCTACGAGAATGACCTAAAAACCCTCGAGGATACGGATAAAAAAATTCGAGGGATGCTTGAATTCCAACTAGTTTTTCCTAAATCAGCCGTATTCAGAATGTCTGATGGTTTTCTTTCTACCTTACCCCTAAATGATGACCGCCTAAACGTCCATACATCTCTTAATACTGAGCCAGTTTCTTCCATATTTCCATTCGTATCTTTCGATTTAACATCTAGCTCCGGCATTTTATATGGTATTAATACTCACAATAATTCCTTAGTCTTATTTGACCGTTTTGGTCTAGAAAATTCGAATACTGTCGTATTTGGTAAATCCGGCGGAGGTAAAAGTTATACGGTTAAATTAGAGATTCTGCGTAGTCTTATATTTGGAATTCAGGCTATTATTATTGATCCCGACAATGAATACAAGCATCTTACTGAAACTGTTGGTGGCTCAGTAATCCAGGTTTCTATTAACTCTGATCAACATATAAATCCTTTCGATCTACCTATTCCTAAAGAAGACGAATCTGCCGGAGATGTGTTTAAATCTCACATTCTAAATTTAACCGGGTTGCTTAAGTTAATGTTAGGTGATATCACACCCGAAGAAACTACTATAATCGATGAGGCTCTTAGGCAAACTTACGCCGTTAAAGATATTACTCCGGAATCTAATTTTACTAATATGGCACCACCTCTTATGACTGATCTTCAGAATATCCTTGAAGGTATGCAAGGCGCAGAATCATTAGCAACGAGACTAAGAAGATTCACACAAGGAACATTTGCCGGTTTTTTGAATCAGCCGACTAATATATCTCTAGAGAACCAAATTGTCGTTTTCGGGATCCGCGATATGGAAGAAGAATTGAGGCCCATAGCCATGTATGTTGTTTTAAATTTTATTTGGACTGAAATTCGACGTAAAATGCGTAAACGTATTTTACTCGTGGATGAAGCCTGGATATTACTCCGCACGGAGATTGGCGCTTACTTCTTATCTGCTATAGCTAAGAGAGCGAGAAAATACTACGCCGGGTTGACGACCATTTCTCAAGATATACCAGAATTCCTAGCAACAGATTATGGTAAAAGTATTTTAAACAACTCATCCATCCAGATTCTTATGAAGCAGTCGCCAGCGACTATCGATTTAATTCAAAAAACTTTTAGCCTAACTGATGCTGAAAAATACTATTTACTTGAGGCTCGTGTCGGCTTCGGTTTATTTTTTCTCGGACAGACGCATGTCGGTATAAGAATGGTTTCTTCTTTTGCGGAAGATCAGATCATTACCTCTGATCCTAAGCAGATTTTAGAAATTGAAAAAGCAAAAGAGGAGTGGGCTAAAGAGCAATAACCACCATGGATGGAGAGATACAACTAAGAGCCCTAGAAAGAAAAGCTGCTACCGTTGGCTCCCAAGGGGGAGCTCTTTCTGATAAGGAGAAAAAAACACTTACTCGCGCCAGAGAAATAGAAAAGAGCGGCTATCTTTTTGTTGAAGAACGCTCTAATCCTATTTTTGAAGCAGCATATCAAAGAGCCTTAATAAGCGACGAGAGAGATCAATCTGACGGCCAACCTACCACAAACAATCCTGATCGTACTTATACCGAACAGCTTGCCCCTAGCCCTAATAAGACACAAAGAGATGACGCCACTAATGAATTAATAGAGGAAAGACTATTTGCCACAGAAGAAGAGGCTATTGCCGAGCAATTATCTATTGAGCAAGAAGTTAGTAATATTAACAATCAGATTACGGAAGTATATCAAGAAGGCATGTCCTATGGTAAACCATCTAGATTCAAATATTTTATATTATTCTCTCTGGCTATAATTGTTGACGCCGTCGACTTTGCCGAAATAACTGGTTTTGGATATTTTATAGCTAAAACAGTCGCTGTTATTTGTACAATAATAATGTACCTAATTTTTTGGTTTACCAATACAAAACAGAAAAAGGCTGCGAACTATCAACAAGCGGCTCAAGATTTTCTGGAAAATCTTCAAAAAAATGTTGCTCATTTAGAAAGACGCTCAGTGCAAATCGCAAGACTCACTGGCAAACTGTCAAAAAATAGGTTTATTAAAAAGCTGGAGCCAATAAAAGCTTTGAGAGGTGGGGCTGCCTCTGCTATTAAGATAGTTAGACGCAATCCAGCAAGTAAATTTTTGGGGGCTGCTATCGCTAACCTCATACCTATATTCGATCTTATGCCTTGGCAGGTTATTGGTGTATGGCTCAGTTATCGGGATGAGAATGAAACCTATAAAGACGCTGCTACTGTCGCCAGCTACCTCCTCTCCGAGGCACCAGCAAAAATATAGAATAATACTAGCAAATGGCCAGAACCAGCTCAATATTTTTTATCATAATATTCATTTCAGCATTAGCATTTTTGGCAGGATATTATTTTAATAGTAAAAACCCTGCCAATACTAACATTTTATCTGGTAGCCTACTCTCTAAATTTGAAGTAATAGACACTGCTGGCGAGATTAATAAGGCAACACCCTATACACAAAACATGGATCAGCCGCTTAATTCGGAAGGAGCGACCTCTTTAACAACATCTACCAATCCGGATTCAGTTATATACTATGAGAAAAAAACTGGTAGGGTTATTGAATCTAACTATGTATTAGGCACTAAGTCTATCATTACAAATAATAGCCTGGTCAACTTTATATCTAGTATTTGGTCGCCTGATAAGAAATCTGTTATATCTCTCTTTTATGATTCCTCGGGCAACTATTACAAGTATTACAATTTTAAAACCAAGAAAGTCTCTATATTTAAAAATAATATTAAATCTATTGCTTATTCTCCAGATAGTAAGAATATAGTCTATCTTCAAGAGAGCGCTCTAGATAATACTATCTATGTGGCCTTACCAGATGGCTCAAGCCGAAAAAAAATACTAAACACACGCTTACAGAACATTGAGCTATTTTGGCCTGCAACAAACAAAATCTATATTCAAACTACTAATGATAGGGATGGCAACTCCTCCCTGTTTAGGATAGATGAAGCGGGGAACACACTAAAACTCATAGAAGGCGGCCTAGAGATGCGAGTTAGTTTCTCTCCCGATGGTGAGCGGCTTTTATCTTCCTATATAGTGGATGGGCAATTAGTAACAAAACTCGTAATTGGAAACAACAAAGAAACGGTCCTAAAAAAGCCCTTATGGGCTAATGAGTGTGCCTGGAGTGCTAGTATGAACTTAGTCTATTGCGCCTCTACCGGAATCAATGGGAATTCTAGACCTGCGATAATTGAATACAATCTAATAGATGATGCTATTAGGCAAATTGGTAATTTGCCCTTTAATGGTCATGTCAGTACGGCTATCCTATCCACCTCAGAAAATTATCTGATTTTATTAAGTAATACTACTAATTGGATATATGCTGTAGAAATTGAAAGGTAGTCAGCTTATATATAAGGTTTTATAACTATCCTTCTTTGCGGATCTTCTCCAATACTCTCCGTGGCCACGTCTGGGTAGGAAGCTAATTCCATATGAACCATTCTGCGCTCGTAGGCCGTCATTGGAAGAAGAGCTTCGGCTTTTTGTGTACTTCTAACTCGCATTACTGCCTGCTTAGCCAGTTCAATTACGTAGGAAGCCTTGGTTCTCTTATAGTCATTAACATCAACAGCCAAAGTTACACCTCTTTCTTCTCCCTTTAAAAACATGGCTCTTATTATATGTTCTAGCGCCTCAAGAGTTTGACCATTTTTACCAATGAGAAATCTGCCGCTGTCCTGTGAATTTATCAAAACCAATAGTGTTTTGCCATTTTTATTTTCCTCTTCTTTAAACTCAACCTCGCATTCTAGGTTCATATGTCCAACGATTGTTTTTATCGATTGCTCTATTTTTTCTTTATTCATGTCCTTGGTCAATCTAATTATGTTTCATTTTAATATAGGCTTGTTCGAATATTGAATAGGCCGTGGATGTTACCCAGTAAAGAATTAGTCCGGCCGGTAGCTTCCAGCCAATAATTATAATGAACAACGGGAAAAAATACAACATTTGATTTGTTAGCGCAGCAACTTCTTTACCAGCTCCTTCTGTTTGGGGCACGGTATTCTTCTTTTGCTGCCAGGCCTGAATAAATTGTAGTCCACCAGCTAATAACGTTAAGGGAATATTTCTATGAGCTAAATCAATTATTCCAAGAAAAGTTGCCTTAATAACTTCTGGGCGAGCAACGAAACTATATAAACTACTTAGGGCTTCTGGTTTAATACCATCACCAAAGACTTTATAAAGAGCAATTATCAAAGGAAATTGTATTAGTAGAGGTAGGCAGCCACCTATAGGATTAACACCCTTATCCTTGTATAGCTTCATGATCTCTTCTGATTGACGTGATTTGTCATCTTTGTGCTTCTCCTTGAGAAGATTAACGTCAGCCCCAAGTTGAGTTAACTTTCTTTGAGATAATAACGCCTTGATCGAAAGGGGCATAAGTACTAAACGCACAAGAATAGTCAGGACAATGACTGCCACACCAAAATCATGACCTGGCAATATATTATAAATAGCCACCGCCAGATTCAGGAGGGGACGATAAAGAATTTCATTAAATAATGCCATCATTTTATGGTAAATCTATGCCACCCCTACTTAATGGGTTGCATTTTAGTATTCTACTTAGCAGTTTCACTAAGCCTCTTCTTACTCCATATTTAACAATAGCCTCGTGCGCATAATCACCGCATGTTGGATAATATTTACAGGTCGAGGAAGCAAATAGGATCGGCATTAACGGCCAAGTAGGCGATATAGATTTATAACCTCTTATTATCCATAGGAGCAGTTTCTTAAACATAGAAGTTGTTTTTAAGGATATCACTTAAATCTTTTATTATCTCTTGATCCTGTCCTGCCTTAGAAAGGCCCACAGACATACTAGTCCCGGATCTTATTTTAGAGTTAGTTTTATTGAGTAGCTCAATAATTACTCTTTTGAGTCTATTTCTTCTGCTAGCCAGAGGAATTATTTTAGAGGATATTCCAATCATAAATCCAGTCTGCACCCTATCTGTCTCAAGCCACCTGATTATCACGAATTTACCCTTTTTGATTAACCCACTCCTAGAAGTGTCCTTCTGCGCTTTTTTACTGCTAATTTTTAATTTTTTTTGAATACCCAAGAACTAGACGGTTAATCTTTTCCTTCCCTTATTTCGCCTTCTTGCTAGAACCTTCCTTCCAGATTTCGACAGGGATTTTGCTAGGAAGCCATGTTTTCTTTTTCTTGGTATTTTTTTTGGCTTGAATAGTGTTATTTTCATATAGTTTGTTTATCGTATTAAAAGCTCATCAATTTTATTACATTTCCGACTTCTGGTCAATTTTTATATTCGTGCATATAATTTTATGGCAAGTCAATATTTACTTTATTTCTCCACTTGTTATAAACATATTATCCACTTTAGAGATGCTTTCTTTGGTAATTGATTTATCTATACTGGATACGTGAGGACTTTAATTAGCTAATTAGTATTTTACGATGACAAACGAAGAATTATGGAAAGCCGTACTGGGCGAGATGGAGCTTTCTTTGAGTAGGGCTAATTTTACTACCTGGTTTAAAAACACAGTCATTCTTTCTCGCGATAAAACGCAAGTTATAGTAAGTGTGCCTAATGGTTTTATAAAAGAATGGCTCGAGAATAAATTTAATAAAAAAATACTGCAGTCAATCAGAAGTCTATCTCCAGAAACTAGAGAAGTGAAATATACTATTGGACGACCAAAGGTAGAGTTAGCCAAACAAGACTTGGCACGCATAGCTTTTGATCCTGACTTAGACGAGAAAGCAGAGAATAGCTCTGCTAGTGATGTAGATAAGGTTACTAATTTAAATAAAAAATACTCTTTTGAGTCTTTTGTCGTAGGGTCTAATAATGAGCTGGCTTATTCGGCAGCTCAGGGCGTTGTTAAAAACTTAGGCAAGCTCTATAATCCTCTTTTTCTTTATGGCGGCGTAGGCCTTGGAAAAACCCACTTACTTCAAGCAATCGGGAATAGAGTAATTAGTGATGGCAAAGACAAGAAGGTTTTGTATATTCCCACCGAGCGTTTTACGGCTGATATGATCGATGCTATTCGCAATCGTAGCGTAGAAGAGTTAAAAAATTGGTATTCTAAGCTAGACTTATTAATCATTGATGATGTTCAATTTATTGCCGGTAGGGAAAAAACCCAAGAAATAGTGTTTTCGGTATTTAATGAATTGTATGGCAAAAATAAACAGATTGTCTTTTCTTCTGATAGACCGCCTAAAGCTATACCAACGCTAGAAGATCGCTTGCGATCTCGCTTTGAGGGCGGCATGATAGCCGATATAGGTCTACCTGATTACGAAACTCGATTAGCTATCTTAAATAACAAATGCTCTGAGAAAGGTTTTAGTTTAGAAGCTGATGTTTTGGCCCACATTGCTACTCATATGCAGAAGAATGTTCGTGAGCTAGAAGGTGCCTTAAATAGAGTCGTAGCTTTTGGTCAGATATATAATAAAACACCTGACATTAAAGAAGTTAAAAGCATCCTGGCTACTTACCTTAGTTCACCATATCGAAAAACTTCCCCTCAAACAATCCTTAAGGCAGTAGCTGATTTTTATAGCATTTCAGCGAATGACCTAATAAAACGCAGCAGAAAGAAAGAAGTTGTACGACCACGACAAGTTGCTATGTTCCTATTAAGAGAAGAGACGAAGCTCTCTTTTCCAGAGATAGGTCAAAAATTAGGAGGCAGGGATCATTCTACAGTTATCCATGCTTGTGAAAAAATAAGAGGAGAAGCCTCAACAGAAGACTCCCTAAAACAAGAATTAATACTCATAAAAGAGCGCGTCTATAATTCTTTTGAAAAATAAGTTACAGTTATAATAATCTGTGGATATAGCTGTGTATTACCGTCGGATAGCTTATTGATAGAAGTTTTAGATAGGACAGTTGTATTATTTTATCACGTACATAATAAGAGCTTATAAACAGTTTGAGGGTAGTCCTTTTCTGAGCAGGACACAAGTAGAGACTTAAATAATTATCTTATCTATGGGTTGTCCACAGAAAAATGAATCCTAATAATAGTAGTAATATATTTCTATATATAATTAATATTAAGAGATGAAAATAATTATTAATCAGAAGAATTTCAAAAAAAGCTTGTCACTTGTAGAAAAAGTCGTTTCGAAGAGTAGCACACTTCCCATATTAAATAATATACTTCTTCGTACAGAGAATGGCAGGTTAAAATTATCAGCTACTAATCTCGAGTTAGGTATAAACTATGTTTTAGGTGCTAAAATTGATGAAGTTGGAGATATAGCAGTGCCAGGACGCATATTAGCAGATTTTATTAACGGTATAACAGATGAAAGAATTTCCCTAGCTACTAAAAGCAATGTATTACTTATAAATTCTGCAAATTTTAAGACTCAAATATTGGGCTCCAATAGTAAGGATTTTCCTATTATACCTAAGATAAAAGGATCTAGTCTTATAATCGTTAATACTAAAAAGCTTAGAACTAATCTGTTAAGCGTGGCGGATGCAATGTCTCTCTCTGAGGCTAGACCAGAGCTAGCAGGGGTCTTTGTTAAAATAGAGAGAGAAAAAACTATATTCGCTGCAACAGATAGTTTTAGATTGTCCGAAAAAATTGAAAAAAATAAAAGCACCCAAGAAGCTTCTGTTATTCTACCTAGAAATACTGTAATGGAATTAATAAGAGTTTGTGGTGAGTTAGAAGGGGATGTGAACGTTAACTTATCTGATAACCAAATAAGCTTTTCCAACGAAGATTTTGAATTTATATCACGAGTTATTGACGGCAGTTATCCTGATTATAAAAAGATTATACCGGATAAATTTTCATCAAGGGTCTTAATAAATAAAACAGAACTAGAGAATGGTGTTCGTTTGGCAGGTCTCTTTTCTTCGAATATTTCTGACGTAAAGCTACAGTGCCAAGACTCATCTATGATTTTAATTGCTAAGAACCCAGATAAAGGGGAAGTGGAAACACGAGTAGACGCCTTGTTAAAAAATGAACCTTTTGAGGTTGTTGTTAACTACCACTATCTTTTAGACGGTCTTAAGGTACTCAGCGAAGAGAAAGTTATTATAGAGTATAATGGTTCTGGTAGTCCTTTAGTATTAAAACCTAGTGACGTAGGCTTGGGAGAGACATATCTTATAATGCCTTTAAGAAATCAGGGATAATGTTTAGAGGTATTTTAAAAAGTATTAAGAATAGAAAAACCCACTACAAGAAACTTGAAGAGGCTGATAGTAAACTAAGAATAGCAATAGAAAAATATTTAAATATGGTTTTTAGTGATAATCTTATTAAAGATAGAGTAAAATGTGAGGTAGATGTAGAAAAAAGTAGTCTTATTATCTCAACATCATCAAAAGCTATAGCCACAGAGATAAGACTTTCTCTGGGGGAGTTATCGAGAATACTTAAGGAAGAAGGACTAGCAATCCATACAATAGTAGTAACTTAAAGAATATATCCGTAGAGTAACCGTACAGGATACTCCCAGTTATTAAATTGAGGATCGTCTGTGGGGTTAGTAGGATATGATCCGCGAGGATCTTTTTTGTTAACAAAAAATAGAATGTTGTGAATCTCTGGTACTGATTCAGGATCTTTTCTGTATATGTAATTGCCATCTAACATTATCTTGTTTACAGTATCTGGCTCGGGCCTGATAAAAGATGCTGTATCATATGTTTCCATAGCTTTTGCCATGAAATCATGCCACATAGGACCAGAAGCGCTAATACCAGCCCCAGCTCTAGTCATAGGACTATTATCGTTATTACCATTCCAGACACCAACAGCCAGAGAACTAGTATAACCGACAACCCAGGCATCTCGATTATCTTGAGTTGTCCCTGTCTTGGCGGCTACGTCATGACCGGGAAAATAGAGAGAATTATTATAGCCAAAAACAGGAGCCCTAGCTACATTATCTGACAGAATACTATTAATTGTTCTGGCAGCTTGCTCTTCTAGGACTCTTTCTGGTTTTGGAGAGAATTCTTCTAAGATGGTACCGTCGGATGACTCAACGCGTAGCAGCAATGTCCAGGGATTTTTAATGCCGTCAGTTGCAAAAACGCCATATGCCGAGACTAGATCAATAGGTCGGACCTCTGCTCCTCCTAGCACCAAAGAAAGCCCGTAGTTGCCGTTTAAAGTGGTTACGCCCATATTCCTTGCTAGGGTTGCCGTTTCTGAGATACCAGCAAGATAAAGGGTTTTTACCGATGGCACATTTAATGACTGCGCAAGGCCTTGTCTAAGGGTTGTAGCACCTCGATATAAGCCATCATAGTTCTGAGGATGATAACAATCTAGTCCATACCTGTCTTTAGATTGCAATCCATCCGGAGAACACAATGGATTAAACTCAGTCTTAGTATCAAAAACTATTGTGGTATCAGTAAAACCTTTTTGGATTGCTACGGCATAAGCGAAGGGTTTAAAGGCTGAACCAGGTTGACGATTAGGAGATAAAATAACATTAAAATTTCCCTGGTTTTCGACGTCAAAATAATTCGCAGACCCAACGAGCGCTTTTACTCCACCAGTCTTTGGGTCGATTGCGACAAGAGCTGAGTTAGATGCTTTATATTTTTCTTTGTTTATTTTTGAGTATTTAGACACAATTTCTTCTGCGCTTTTTTGCAGATCGGAGTCGAGGGTAGTAATAACCTTTAAGCCACCGGCTTCAACAACATCCGTTCCATACCTACTCTCAAGATAATCTTTAACCATAATCACAAAATGAGGAGCGCTTATAGACTCTTGGCTTTTAACAAATACAGGAGTTTCTTTTGTAGCAGATGCAAACTGAGAAGCGTCAATATAGGCTAAATCTTGCATTCTGCTCAAAATAAAATCTCTTCGTCCGATAAGCTCATCTACGTGGTTGCCATAAGGAGAGTAATAAGAAGGAGCTTTTATTAAAGCGGCCAAGGTAGCGGCTTCGGAAAGATCTAGCTCATTGGAGCTTTTGCCGAAATAGTTCTTACTTGCAGCTTCGATGCCATAAATGTTAGATCCATAGGGTATTTGATTTAGATACATCCAAAATATCTGATCTTTTGAAAATCGGCGCTCAAGCTCAATAGACAATAAGATTTCTCGAACTTTTCTAGAAATTGTTTTTTGACCTCCAAGAAGAGCGTTTTTGACTAATTGTTGAGTGATCGTTGATCCACCCTGAGATAAATTGAGACCAACAATATCACGCCAGACCGCGCGGAGTACGCCCTTTATGTCAAATCCCTTGTGACTATAGAAGCTGCTATCTTCAGAAGCTAGGACGGCATTTTTAGCGTTCTGGGATATTTTATCCCAAGGAACTACTGTTCTTTTCTCGTCTCCGTGTATGTCATAGAGTAAGATTTGACCGGTAGAATCGTATATTTTAGTTGATTCACTGATTTTTCTTGATACTATTGCCTCAGAGTCTGGAAGAGTTTTTTGTAGGTATATAAAATATATTAGAACAATAATTACGATACAAATAAGCAGCCAAATGACGATATTAAAAAATATTCGCAGAATAACAGGATTCTTATTCGATTTCAATAAGGATCCTCGCCCTCTAAATATATTAGCCATGATATTTATTGCAGGAAATTAACATAGCTATAATCGCATAAAAAATCGTCTAAATCAATTAAAAGACACTCCTTAAGGAGTGTCTTTTAATTGATTTGAGGTAGTTTACTCGGTTTCTTCTTCATCTGTGTCCCACGGGGTATCTTCTTTTTTTTCATCATCCTCTTCCTCGTCGTCATCTTCTTCTTCGTCATTTTCATCATCCTCTTCCTCGTCGTCATCTTTATCCTCTTCCTCTTTGTCGGCATCTTCATCTAGGGCGATTTTTTTCTTTGTGCTGTCTCTATCTATCTTTTCTTCGATTTCCTGGAGGTCATCTTCGTCTAAGAGTAAGTACTCTTTTTCTAGAAACATCTTATTCTCACTAATCGTCCTTGTTTGGCTATGTAATCTAGCCAAACAGCAGATAGATTAATGTTATAATTATATTATTAACAGACTATTTGATAAGGGGAGTATAGTTATTTGCTCCACAAATTGCAATAGCCAAGGCGTCGGCTGCATCATCAGGCCTAATTGGCGTTACTATATTTAAAATTATTCGTACCATCTTTTCGACTTGGACCTTGTTAGCGCGCCCGTAGCTAGTAACTCCCTGTTTTATCTCTAGTGGCGTAAACTCAAGAATTGGAATCTTAGCTTTAGCTAGAGTAAGAAATAGAACGCCTCGCATCTCACTGACGGTTAAAGCTGTTTTTTGATTACTGAAGAAAAATAACCTTTCTATGGCTGCCACGTCTGGATCATATTTTTCTAGGATTTGAGCAAGTCTTTTTTCGGTTGATCGATAGTCGTGACTCTTATCTTTACCAGTATTTGTTATTGTACCATAATCGAGACAGGTAAATTTTGAATTGTTGTATTCTACGAGGCCGTAACCAATTATTGTTGATCCGGGGTCGATACCTATTATGCGCATATCATTGCATATTATCAAACACGTCTTCTATGTCGTCATGCTCGTCGAGTATATTAAATAGGGCTTCAATTTTTGCCACAGTCTCAATATCTCTAACCTCTATTCTCTCTGACGAAAACATCCAATCAATAGAATTGGGATGAACCATTTTTGCCTGATGATCTCCTAAGATCTTTCTTAATTCTGCGATCGTACGATTGCGATTATCGGTAATTGCCCGGATCTTTATTGCTATACCACCTGGGGCTAAAGCTTCCACTACTATTTCCTCCAGTTTATCAGCATTTTTTTCGTCAGCCTTTTTAATGGCACGCTCAATAGTATCTTTGGGAATATTCTCTGCCCTAGCTCTAGCTATAACCTGACCAAGACTCTGGTTTTTTTCTGGATCGGAGCCATTCTTGGCAGCTATAGTGATAAGCTTAGAAAGACGCGAAAATACCTGGCCTTTTTTCTTGTCGGTGATGGCTTTCTTATGTTTAATTTGAGACCACTTAGAATGTCCAGACATTTAGATTTTTAATTTAGCATTAGGAGCCTTAATATGTTCTGCACCGTCGGGAGTGATAACCCTACCCTTGGGGGTTCTTGCAAGGAATCCAAGTTGCATTAAATAGGGCTCATAGACATCCTCTATCGTGGCTTCTTCTTCCGAGATAGAGGCTGCAATATTTTTCAGACCAACCGGACCGCCATTAAATTTCTTTGAAATGGCTAATAGTATTTTACGATCGGTCTCATCTAGGCCCTGATTGTCAATTTCAAGCATTTCGAGACTTGCTTGGGCAGTAGCTAGGGTAATAACAGGTGCATCGTTTATTTGGGCATAATCGCGAGCTCTCTTTAGCAGACGATTTGCGATACGCGGTGTGAATCTAGACGATCGGGCTATTATATCTAGGGCGTCTTCTTGAATAGTAATGCCCAGAAGACGTGCCGAGCGGGAAATAATTCTTTCGATCTCATTCTTATCATAAAAAGATAATCTAAAATTCATACCAAATCGAGATCTAAACGGAGCTGATAGTAGAGATATCTTTGTTGTTGCTGCGATTAATGTAAAACGTGGTAAGTCGATTTGTAATGTTTTTGCAGAGTTGCCTTTACCTATAATAATATCAAGTTTAAAATTCTCCATGGCCGGATAGATAACTTCTTCTACGGCCTTGTTTAGGCGATGCACTTCATCAATAAATAATATGTCCCCGTCATTAAGGCCAGTTAGAATTGAGCCGACGTCCCCGGCTTTCTCAAGGGCTGTTCCAGATGTTATTTTAATAGAAGATCCAAGCTCCTTGGCAATGAGATAGGCGAGAGTTGTCTTACCGAGGCCAGATGGCCCATGAAGAAGAATGTGCTCGATTTGTTCTTTACGCTTCTTAGATGCTCCAATAGCTACGCTAAGATTGGCCTTAACCTTTTCTTGCCCAACGTATTCTTTAAAGGTTTGAGGTCTTAAAGCTAGGTCCAAAACCTGGTCATCTGGGCCATTTTTAGCTAAGGGGACTGCTCTCTTGACATTCATGAATATTTAGATTAAAATAGTAGTAGTTAGGCTTATTTGCTAAGCCTGTTTTTCTTCTGTAAAATTATACGGCGAACCTTGTAATCTGTAGGCAATTGGGTTTTAGCATTTATACGCAAACGGCCCAATCGGGATACTATCTAAGATGGATATTCTGGTTTCGACTGGAGTACTCCTCAGAATTATCCTGCCCCGAATTTTTTATAAGTTTGGGCTTTTGCCTACAGATTACAAGGTTCGTTTTTATATTCCCAAGACTCTCTCAATTTCTTCAATAGAAGTAATGCCGCTCAGGAGTTTTAGATAGGCATCTTGAAGCATTGTCGTCATGCCTTCCTTAACTGCCTGATCTGCTATGTCAGATACTGTAGGAGAAGCTAATATCATTCTTTCAATCTCTCGGCTTATGGTGAATGCCTCATATACACCTACCCGTCCCTTATAACCAGTTTCATTGCACTCAGTACAGCTGCCCGGGTGATAAATTTTAGTTTCCGCAGTAATATCTCCAATATTAAATCTCTCTTTCAATGGTCCCAGTCTATCCTCAATGGTCCTGGCTAGATCGCTTCCAATCTTTTTTTCTATACGGCATTTAGGACAAAGTCTTCTGACCAGTCTTTGTGCCATGGCCATGGATATAGCTGGAGCAAGAGTCTGAGGCTTAATGCCAAGGTCAATTAGACGGGGGATAGTCCCAGCCGCATCATTGGTGTGCAGTGTTGATAGAACGAGATGGCCGGTTAATGCCGCATGAAGAGCAATTTCGGCAGTTTCCATATCTCTAATTTCTCCGACCAGAATAATGTCCGGATCTTGTCTTACAATAGCCCTCAGGCCATTCGCGAAAGTGTAGCCCTTGGTTGGATCAACTTGCGTCTGTGATATACCATTAACATGGTATTCAATAGGATCTTCGATGGTTATGATTTTCGTTTCAGATCCATTTAAATAGTTAATAAATGCGTAGAGACTAGTTGTTTTCCCAGATCCGGTTGGGCCGGTAGTTAATAGTGTGCCAGTGGGCTTAGCTAACTGTTTTTTTATGAGTTCAAGAAGATCTTCGCGTATGCCTAGCTCATCTAAGTGCTGTTTTATTTTTCTTGGATCAAGCAATCGCATAACAATAGTTTCTCCATATTCACTTGGTAGGATAGAGACTCTGACTTCTATCGACACAGATTCTTGCTTGATCGTAAAACGTCCATCCTGGGGCGTGTTATGGATATTTAGTTTCATTCTAGTTAGGACCTTGATACGGCTAACCAGCTTAATATAATCCGTCTTCTTCAGCTCTGTTATATCGGCAAGAACACCGTCCATACGATAACGAAGACGGGTAATCATTTGTTCTGGTTCAAAATGTATATCAGAGGCTTCTATCTTGAGTGCTCCGGCGATTAATATTTCTAGAAGTTTAGTTGTTGAAATCTGAGTAACTTTATTTTTTAAGTCAGTTATATTTCGAATCTCGTCTTGGAATTTTTTAAGATCTTCTTCCGATACATCAATAGCACCGACTTCAAAAGTTTCAGAGGTTTTTATACTGGCATATCTGTCCAATAGACGACGCAGTCCATCAGGAGAAGTGATATATATTGTGAGGATAAAACCTTTTGATTCTAAGCTCTTGAGCATGGTTTCCGTCTCAGGGGCTCTGGGGTCGACAACTGCAATTCCAAGTTTGTTGCCTAGTTTATTAAAAGGACAAAGAGAGCTAGCACGAGCAGCGTTTTCGGGTAAAGCCTTTAGGGCGTCTGGGTCAAACGGTACGGATTTGAAGTTAGAAAAGGGCAAACCAAGACTAGAAGACAAACTCTTGTATTTCTCTTCTTGTCTCTCTAGCTCAATATCATTTAGCTTATTATTAAGCGCTTCCTCCAGTTGAGAATTGTTGGATTTATTTGCCATGGTCACTTTTTATTTTATCACTCCTGGTATTGCTATCAAAGGGTAATCTATCAATAATGAGGCAAACATAGCCCAACTAAGTATTTTGTAAAGACAAATGTGTGGATAAAATTTATGTGCATTACCAACTTGACTTTTAATTTAGTTCTGTTAACCTATTAGTAATGATGTTGATGGCCCGCCGAGAGCGGGTCTATTATTTAGCAAAATCGATTGGCCATAATGTGATTTGTGGCCCATGGATTTATCGAAATGGATATAAAACAATTTATGTCGGCAATTAAACAGATTGCCGAAGAGAAGGGTATACCAGAAACGAGTGTTTCTGAAACGATTGAGGCCGCTATTGCCGCTGCCTATAAGCGCGATTATGGTAAAAAAGGCCAAATAGTCAGGACAAAGATGGACGTAGAAACCGGAAAGTTGGACATGACTCAAATACATTATGTCGTCGAGGGAGTAGATGAAGAAGGAAACATTACGGGACCTCTGCCGCTTAAGGTCATAGAAGAGAAGCCCGATCCTCAAGATTATGAAGGTAATAGAGGAAGGAGAAGGGGCAGCGATGATAGGGAACCCGAGCAGACGCAAGAAGAGGATGGTGTGTTGAAAATAAAATTTAATCCAGAAAAGCACATCTTACTAGAAGATGCCAAGAAAGAGAATAAGAAAATAAAAGTTGGCGACGAATTAACAACTAAACTCGAAACTAAAACAGATTTTGGAAGAATCGCTGCTCAGACAGCGAAGCAGGTCATTATTCAAAGATTACGCGAAGCTGAAAGAGATGCCGTCTATGAAGAATACAAAAAGAGGGAAGGGGAGATTGTTAGCGGAGTTATTCAAAGAAGAGAGGGAGCTTTAGTGTTCGTAGATCTCGGTAAAACAAATGGCATATTGCCTCCAATTGAACAAATTACAGGCGAGAGTTATCGTATGGGCCAACGTTTAAGGTTTTTAATTCTAAGAGCGGAAGAGAATCCTAGAGGGCCGGTAATTGTATTGACCAGATCTCATCCCAGAGTTGTCTATGGATTATTTAGGGTGGAGGTTCCAGAGATAGATAGCGGTACCGTTGAGGTGAAAGCTATTGCCAGAGAAGCTGGCTCCAGGACAAAGATCGCCGTATCATCTAAAGAAGACGGTATTGATCCTATTGGTTCTCTAGTTGGACAAAAGGGTGTAAGAGTGCAAACTGTTATTAATGAACTTGGCGGTGAGAAGATTGATATTATATTATGGAGCGATAAAGCAAAAGAGTTTATCGCAAGCTCATTTTCTCCGGCCAAGATAGTCGACGTGATAATAGTCGACGAAAAATTGAAGCATGCTCTAGTTGAAGTTTCTGATGATCAATTTTCTTTGGCTATAGGCAAAAGGGGTCAGAATGTAAGATTAGCAGCTAAGCTAACTGGTTGGAAAATTGACGTTCGCTCACCAAAGGAGAAGATAACCCTTGATGAGTTGGAAGAGACTGAGGGCGATACCAAGAAAAACGATAAAGTAGAAGACCAGTAAATATTTATATGAATTCATCATCTAAGAAAATAAATGACAGTGAATTGGAGCTGACTATTGAGCTGGGAAAGGAAGACCTGGATGGCTACGTAACGATGACGGAAGATAAACTTAGTAGGGAAGTAGAGGTAAAAGGTTTTAGAAAAGGGAAGGTGTCCAAAGACGCTATCCGTAAAGAGATCGGCGCTGCAAGGATACTTGAAGAGGCTTTAGATTTAGCTATGCGTGATAGTCTTGCGAAAGTAGTTGTGGCAGAACGGCTAGACGTTGTTGATACTACGGATCTAAAGATTATAGAGAATACGCCTATCAAGTTATTATTTTCGGTAAAGGTTACGGTTTTTCCAGTAATAAAGATTGGGCCTTTAGATAGCCTTAAGATAAAGAGAAAAGAGATTAGCATTGAAGATTCTGAGATAGGGGATGCCATTAAGAGTCTAAGAAACTCAAGGGCGTCATTTTCTGACTCAGATGACCCTATTAAAAAGAACGATAGAGTGGAGGTTGATTATGAAGTAAGTTGCGAGGGCAAAACCTTAGAAGGTGGCGTAAGCAAGAACCATCCTTTAGTTGTTGGTAGTAATAGTTTTATCCCAGGGTTCGAAGACCAGCTTTTGGGATTAAAAAAAGATGAGGAAAAGAGATTTTCCATTGAAGCTCCGGTTGATTATTATAAAAAAGAGATAGCGGGGAAACAACTTGATTTTGTAGTTAAAATTACCAGAATACAAAACGTAGTTTTGCCCGAATTAAATGATGAGTTTGCCTCTAGTCTTGGTAAATTCAAAGATCTTGCTGAGCTCAGAGAAAATGTTAAGGCAGGATTGTTAGCCGAGAAGAAAGATAAAGAAAAGCAGCGAGCTCGTCTGGAGGTATTAAAAACTATCTCTGAAAAATTTAATATTCCAGCCCCTGAATTTATGGTTAAACAACAGCTAGAAGCAATGATAAAGAATTTCGATGGCGAACTGCATAAGAGTGGCTTAGAACTGGGATTATATCTCGCCCACATAAACAAGACTCAAGATGATCTTAAAAATGATTGGAAGGGCGAGGCCGAGAAGCAGGTGCGCATTCTATTGGCACTTCATGGTGTTTCAAAGGAAAATAATATCTTTGCTGACGACAAAGAAGTCGAAGAGGCTACCGCTGAAGTCGCAAAGAGTTATATGGCTGACCAAAGAGTTGATGCTAAAGATATTAATCTCGACGCAGTTAGGGACAATATACGAATGAGGATACAGAATGATAAAACGCTTGATTGGATAGAGAGGAATTGCGTTGAATAAAGCGGTATAGATATATAAACTAAAACGAACGCGTATGCGTTCGTTTTAGTTTATATCGGTCCGCCCTGTAGGATTCGAACCTACGACCTTCTCCTTAAGAGGGAGCAGCTCTACCAACTGAGCTAAGGGCGGATGCAAAAAACACTTTGTGCCCCCAGAGGGAATCGAACCCCCATCAACAGCTTCGAAGGCTGCTGCTTTATCCGTTAAGCTATGGAGGCGATCAATGGGCCTAACGAATATAACATGGAAACGAGTGTTTTTCAATCTAAAACCGTCCTGCGAATCGCAGGACGGTTTTAGATTTTACGATACGATTTCGATAACAACCTGTTTCTTTCCGAAATGGATAGCACTAGCTCTATCTGCAAACCATAAGTCAATATTATACCAATATCTTGAGTTCATCCTGTCTTCTACGATGAATTGCTTGTCACCGAATAGAGACGGGATTCTAACTCGCGTACCGATTGGCAAAAAGTTAGCTGCGATAATACCATCTCTTACGAATGTATTCGATGCTGTTATAAATGGAGTTGAGTCAGTCTGGTCAACAGAAGAAGAATAGCCAGTGGCTGTGACCAAAAAGGTTCTGCGCTCGGTCTTAGCTTTTGGCTTCTGAGTAGAAATTTGACTAGAGATTGCTAAGACTGATCCATCCTGAGATATGTCGGAGTTAGTCTGTACTGTATTATTCTGCAATTTAGAATACAACATATCAAATGACCAGTTCTTATCGCTAGAGTTGGCGCTGCTATTCTTTGATCCTAACCAGTCAAATAAGTCAGCCTTTGTTGTTAAAGGAGCGCTCATAACTAGGGCTAAAATTGCGATGGATAATAATGTTTTTTTGTTCATATTGTTTTGGGTACTATATCGGTTTTCCCACAAAAAAACGGCTTACTTAGCCATTAATGTACCGATACTATATAACCCTAACTTGTACCTTAATGATAGCAGATCTAGGCCAAAAAGTCAACCTAGGGGCCAAAAAGTGGCCTTTTAAGCCACTAATGAGCACACTAAAAACCGCAAATGCTGAAGCTTGCGACTTTTAGTACAGTAGGCCTTCTAAGAGTGCATTTCTAAAGCCTTTTTCTCTAATATTTCTAGCGTATCGATTAAACTAAGGAGATCGGCTCTTGGTTCATCAGATGCAACATCTATGGCTTCTTGAAGGTCTGATCTGCGGTCGCCAATTTCAGTTAGTAATTGGGTTATTTGGGAGTCTTTCTCTGGAGAGGAGACAAGTGAGCTTAGCTCATTAATTTTGGCCTCAAACTGCTTAATAGCAGTACCTATGGGCTCTTCTTCCCACGGTCTGCCAGTTGGTGATTCGGTTGTCATATCTATGTTTACCCGAGCTACCGATGTTAGCTGGTAGGGCGGGACGTTAACTTGGAGCGGGTAAGGGGAATCGAACCCCTCTCGCCTCGTTGGCAACGAGGTGTAATACCAATATACGATACCCGCAATAAATCGTTACTATTCTATAATATTTTTTCTTCAATATCAAGAAATTTGGGCTAGGAGCATCTTTTGAGAAAGATCCAACCATACGAGCATTTTTTCTTTAACCTCTCGACTTTGGACGTATATATTGCAAACTCCATAGGACAAGCGTTTTGTAGAATGCCGTCCAACTATATAGACGGACTTCTTAAACTGGGATAAAGGAACACCAGTAGCTCGGCTCCAGAAGCTCTTCTGCATATCGTCGGCAAGATCTGGATAAAGTAATAGTCGAATATTAATCTTGTTTTTGGGTACTTTGATTATATCCTTCAGAAAGGCGTAAAAGATACGAACCATCATCGGATCAGAGTTTGCCAGTTTTACCCGGCTACTCTTAGCGTCTTTCGTACCTTCACTCCAATACAACATAATACCAGCGAGGAATAAGGGATCGTTTTGTAATTGTTTGAACTCATTCTCTCCAAGGTCGCGGTATTCTTGATGCTTCTTTGACCACCGATCCTTATTGGATTTTATTATCGCGGCCAACTTGGCGGGGGATGCTAGTGAATGCTTGGTACCCAGGGAATCTCGTATAGTCTTTGACCATTCCTCATCTTTAAACCATCCGCCTAGGGTTCCTTTAGGTATGCCAAGTGCTTTACTGATTTCTGAGTAGCTTTTATTCTGTCGACGTAATTCATAAGCTCTGATCTTGTCTTTTCTCATATTGTGGATAAATTCTCGAACTGATCGAGAGTATCTACGTTTAGTATAACACGGGAGTACGGTATTTAAATAGATAAAGTTGATATGTAGATAAAAAAGGGGATAACAATTGAAAAAGAGCAGGTCCCATGTTACTATATAGGAGTAATGCCGTGGTAGCTCAGTGGTAGAGCACTCCCCTGAAGAGGGATTGGTCGTCGGTTCAATTCCGACCCGCGGCACATTGATTAACCTAAAAGCCCTCACGGGGGCTTTTAGGTTAGATAGTGTTTTGAGTCGAGATGTTAGATCACAGTTCGGCGGAGATGTTGAGGAATCTGGGCTAAAATTTCATATGGGATTACATTGCACATTTTGGCTATATTTATAATCGAATTAGGATCATTTTCGTTGTTACTTATAACTATGGCCTTATCTCCTAGTATTATATCTGGCACATTTGAAACATCTACAGTAGTTATATTCATACTAACTCTGCCGATAATTGGACAGAGAATATTTCTAACTTTAATCAGGCCCCGATTTGATAATTTTCTATTTACACCTTCAAAATAGCCAACAGGAATCGTGGCGATTTTAGTCTCATGAGTGGCCTTGTAAGTTATACCATAGCCGACATAGTCTCCAGCTGGGATGATTTTGATAGAACTTATGATGGATTGCATTTGTAATACGGGCTTTAAGTTGGCTGACTCTTCGGTTCCTAGATCAATGCCATAGAGGCCGATCCCTAGGCGCAAAACATTACTGGTAATATTTTCTAACTGACTGGCTCCTGAAGTTGCAAGAATGTGGAAGTATTTAATATCTGAGAAGCTGTTTTTAAGATCATTGACAGCTTTTTCCCATGTACAAATTTGTAATCGAGTAAATGTTTGATCAATACTATCTGCATCAGCGAGATGGGAGCAGATTCCATCCAGATGAAGAAGTTTATTAGATTTAATAATGCGTGTTGCTTCATTGATCTGGCTTGGCAATATACCTTGGCGATGCATTCCGGTGTCTATTTTTAGATGAATGGTTTTCTCATTAGTAATAAGTTCAGAGATCAGGCGTAATTGGTCCAGGCTAGTAATAGTAAAGGATATATTTGATAATCTGCAATTATCTATATTGTTGGGACTAGTATAGCCAATTACCAGAAGAGGGGACTTGATTCCTTTGTCTCGTAGAATCATTGCTTCATAGAGAGAGTCAATAGCAAAGAATGCCAAATCTTCTTTCTCTAATATCCTAGCTACCTCAACGAGGCCATGGCCATAGGCATTGCTTTTTAATACAGGGGCTAATAGTCTTTTTGGATAGGATTTTTTATAGGTATTTAGATTATGAAGTAGATTTTCTTTAGAGATTAAAACTTCCACAGAAGGACTGTAGTTAGAGAATTTCTTCTTGATATTCCTTAGGATATCGGCCAGCTTCATTTATATTCGAGTTTACTACTTGTGGGACCGTCGGGCAATCAATAAATTTATTCAAATACCTAAAATCCCCGAGAGGGGATTTTAGGTATTTGGTGGGCGGTAGAGGACTCGAACCTCTGACATCTTTCACGTCAAGAAAGCGCTCTACCAACTGAGCTAACCGCCCTTTCATTTCTACCTTGTGCGGACGAGAGGATTTGAACCTCCATACCCTTGCGGGTGCTACCACCTCAAGGTAGTGCGTCTCCCAGTTTCGCCACGTCCGCCTATGACTTTCTCGGTGCTGATTTCTAGAGCATTGTATATCTTTTTATACTTTCGCTCAAGATAAATAACAAACGGGCCATCGGCCCGTTTGTGTAATGTTATTCTTCTTTTGTTTCTACTACCTCGGCTTCGCTGGTTTCTACTGTAGTCTTCGTTTGTTCAAGTCGGACCTTCTTACGTATTTCTTTGGCAGTTTTATCTCGTAGGTAGTATATCTTGGAACTGCGAACTTTGGCCTTTTTTATGACTTCAACCTTCTCGATAGTAGGTAGGAATATTGGAAATATTTTCTCCATGCCAAAACCACCATGTATTCTTCTGACGGTGATTGTACCACTTGGGGTATTGCCATGTTTTCTAGAGATAACCATACCCTCGAATGCTTGAACCCTAGTCTTCTCCCCGTCTTTAATCTTCTGAAAAACCTTAACTGTCCAGCCGGTTTTTACGTCTTTAAATTTGTTGGCACCAAGTAGATTTTTGATTGAATCGTGTGTTTTATTCATATTAAATTTACAGCCTGCTTATTGTAACTGATAATTATTTATTTGTCCAGCTTCCAAGTTTTTCTATATATTCATTGAAGCCTGCTGGTGGGTCAAGCTCTAGAGATAACGACTTGCCGTCTGGGGTAGTAAATTCGAGTTTATGAGCGTGCAGGAAGAGGCGCAGGCCTTTATCGCTAGGCTTACCATAGACCATGTCGCCGACGATTGGACAACCAATGGACCGAAGATGAACCCTAATTTGATGCGTACGACCAGTCTTAGGTCGGACTTCCAGCAGAGTGAATTTATCAAATTTTTTTAGGGTAGAATATTCGGTTAGAGCTTCTTTCTTATCAAGGAGTTTTTTACCAACAATTCTTGTTGTTCTTTTCATGCCAAGGCGACCGAGGGGGGAATTGATTATATCTCGTGCATAACGCGGTTTACCGTGGACAAGTGCTAGGTATGATTTCTGAATATGGCGTTCTTTGAATAAGTCTTTGAAATATAGGAATGCTTTTTGTGTTTTAGCGAGTATCAATAAGCCGGAAGTTTCCTTATCTAGGCGATGAACAATCCCGGGCCTTTCCGGGTCCTCGCCAACGGTGGCAGTCTCAGGAAAACGATGAACCAACCAAGCGGTTACGCTTGGTTGGTGGTCGTCTTTATTCTTAGGGTGAACAATTAATCCTGCCGGCTTATTTATAACCAGAAAATCCGAGTCTTCATAGACTATCTTTGTTGAAATGTATTTTTTATCCATTTAATATGACCATTCAGATGTACGGGACTTTGCTAGTTAATTATTGCATAGTATTTTACCAGAATTAAGCATGGATAGCTATTTGCTATAATTTTTACAATCTTTTATAAAATATGGACGCAATTCGTAATTTATATTATCATTCTTCCAGAAATTCAGACCTAAGAGGGGGGAGTTGTTCTATGAAAACAAGGATCCTGGTTCTCGATGCCTTTACCAATAGACACGAGGCGGCCCTAGTCTTTATCCAGAGACAGGGATGGCTCAGGGAAGATTATGAGATCATTTTTTGTGGAACTCATACTAGTGTATTAAAAGGACTAATTGATGGACCAGCCTATGCCGTTGTTCCAGTTCGAAATTCAATTACCGGTGAAGTGATTGAGGTAACGGAAAATTTATCGATCCTCAGAGGAAGTGGATTTAATTTACGAGAACGAGACAGGTTTGATTTACAAATCAATCATTGTCTTATGGCGCCTGAACATATTAATCGGGCCGAAGAACTTAGGTATGTTGTGTCACACGAGAAGGCTCTTCAGCAATGCCAAAAATATCTCAACAAAATTCATGTATTACCGGATCGACGCCTTAAATATCACTCAACGGGAGCTGCAGCAAAAATCGTGGCAAGACTGGGTCGCAATATCAATATTGGAGCTATAGCTCCAAAGATAGCAGCAAGGGAATATGGTCTTCGTATCTTGGCTGAGAATATCCAAGATATCAAAGATATCAAAGATATCAAAGATAATAGAACAACATTCGTCCTTCTTGAGAATTTGATTCCAACCAAGTAGATTACGACTGGCGATTTAATCGCCAGTTTTTTATTAGACACTCTAGATTAGGACTACGATTGTATGGTGAAGTTTATCGGGATAACTGGAAAATCGTGGTTAAGGAAATATACATGTCTAATCCAGCCACCGTATTTGAATAAAATAAGACCCCATACCAGACGAGGTTTGGGGTCTTTGGTCTGCGAGGTAAACGCGGAGTTTAGTGATTAAATCCAGTCTGGGATTGTTTCCCCGGCAGCTTCGATCTCCGACCTCTGCACAAAAACGGGGTAGAGATCGGCGCCACTATCAAGTTGAAAAGGCTTGCCACCTATCATATAGGCGACTTCCCCAACTCGAGCCGTTGCCCATCTCTGGGAACTGGCAAGTGCACTGGTAGTGTTGTGGCTGTATACTTCACCCTCTCTCAGTTCTGGATGAGTCCAGCCTTGGATTGGCCTTTCCATCGTCTCCCTCCTGTTCTCTGTTCTCGTTGTTTACGAACGTAATAATATTATATCACGACTTTAAATAATTTGCAAGTTTTCGCTAGTTCAGTTCCTGTTGGTGGACCTACGGGGAATCGAACCCCGCCCTCTTCCATGCCATGGAAGCGTAATACCGATTTACTATAGGCCCAATTATTAATAATTTATGTGCGTGTGCCTGGCTTCGAACCAGGGACCCGGTCATTAGTAATTCATCCGACTGAACCCAATATATTAATTCTGCCCTGATAAAACATTTGTGGGCGCACCTGGATTCGAACCAGGGACCCCGTCATTATAAGTGACGTGCTCTAACCAACTGAGCTATGCGCCCATGGCACACAACTGTTTTACTCTTCGCTAATTAATATATCAAATATATCAATTTCATTCGGCTGAACTGTAGATAAATCTCCATTCAGCCTCACCAATTGATATAAGTGACGCGCTCTAACCAACTGAGCTACACACGCCTCGTCTTTGTCTCAAGAGACAAGGGCAAAAAATTCTTTTTGCTCAAGTGTCTCCTTCTTAATTAATTCCATTGCAATCTTCTTCAGGACGTCATCTTTCTGTATTAATACCTTTTTGGCCAATGCTTGGGCCTTTTGGATCAATTTCTGTACTTCTAAATCAATCTCATGGGCGACAGTTTCGGAATAATTTTTATGGTTTGCGATATCCTTGCCTAAGAAAACCAGCTCTTCTTTCTCGCCAAAAGTTACAGGACCTAGCGTTTCAGACATGCCGAACTCTGTTACCATTTTTCGAGCGATATCAGAAGCAACGCGAAGGTCGTTTGAAGATCCGGTAGTTGTATCGTGGAATATAAGCTTTTCAGCTGTGTAGCCACCCAAGAGAACTGCTAGTTCTGATTCAAACTCAGCCTTTGATTTAAGATGCCTATCTTCGGTAGGAAGCTTGAGAGTATAACCGCCGGCTCTTCCACGAGAGACGATGGACACTTTATGAACTGGGTCGCTAAAGGGTAGAGTGTGGGCAAGTAAAGCATGGCCGGCTTCGTGATAGGCGGTAATCTCTTTTTCTTTGACGCTAAAGGCGTGGCTTCTTCTCTCTGGCCCTAGAATTATTTTTTCGACTGCTTCAAGCACGTCAATTTGTTCGATACTTTTTTGATTTCTTCTCGCGGCAAGAATGGCAGCTTCGTTTAACAGATTAGCCAAATCAGCTCCAGAAAATCCAGGAGTTCTCTCGGCGGCTACTTTTAAATCAACCCCAGGGGCTAATGGCTTTTCTCTCGCATGGATTTTTAATATTGCTTCACGATCTTTCATGGAAGGCTCATCAAGAATAACACGTCGGTCAAATCTTCCTGGACGTAGTAATGCCGGATCAAGAATATCGGGGCGATTTGTCGCGGCCATGACAATGACGTCATCTTTAGTATCAAAACCATCCATCTCGACTAGTATTTGATTAAGCGTTTGCTCACGTTCATCATGGCCTCCGCCAAGTCCGGCACCGCGATGTCGGCCAACGGCATCAATCTCGTCAATAAATACAATTGCCGGTGCCATCTTTTTAGCAACTTCGAATGTATCGCGTACACGATTAGCACCGACACCTACAAACATTTCTACAAATTCAGATCCTGAGACATAGAAGAAGGGGACATTAGCCTCGTTGGCTACAGCTTTAGCAAGTAATGTCTTGCCTGTACCGGGAGAGCCCACGAGTAGAATTCCGCGGGGAATCCTCGCGCCAAGATTATGGAATTTCTTAGGATCTTTTAAGAATTCAACTACTTCTGAGACTTCAGTCTTAGCTTCGATTAATCCGGCGACATCTTTGAAAGTGACCTTCTTTTTGCCGTCCGATTCGTTAGCTAATTTAGCTTTTGTTTTGCCAAAAGTGAAAGCTTGCATTGATCCCTTTTGTGCCTGACGAAACATAAACCAGAAAATAAATAGAATTAATAGAAATGGCAGGAGCATTGGTAGGATGCTATAAACTGCAAGCATAAATCCGCTAGGATCCGTAACTTCGATTTTAATAGACGCGAGCTTTGATTTTTCGGCACCAAGATTTGTTAAAGACTCAACGGCTGAGATACTTGATTCCTTTTTGGCTGTGAGTTTTGATCCATCTGTTGCAGTAATATTCATAACATCTCCTTCAACTGCGATCTCTTTTATTTTGTTTGTATTAATTTGAGATACAACCTCAGACAAAGAGATAGTCTTGGTCTCGGTTGGAGTATAGAAAATACCGACTAAACCGATAGCCGTCAAAAGTACTAGGAAAATAATGGAAATATATTTAATAATCTGGTTCATAATTGAAGTAAAGCTTAGCATGAAAATGATGTCTCGACAAGATAAAAAACAGGGGAGTCGGCGCTATGCACCGCTCCCCTCGAGCCTAAGATTACTGGCTCAATAATCCGTCGAGAACCTCTTCCAGTGAGGCCTCGCTGTCGAGCTTTGCCTCTTCCAGTCGAGGCGAAATAAAGACTGGCTTTTTTGTGGGCTTCTTCGCCCGCGGCTTCCGACGTTTTGCCGGAAAGTCGGCGGACGAGATACCCTTGGCGGCGAAGATGCCGCCAAGACCGAACGTGATCGGTGGTAGGCCCTGTCCTGCTCCTCCCAATCCGATGGTCATGATGTCGTCTGTCGGCTGGGCCACTCGCTCTCCTTGTTTGGGAGAAGTGTGATCGGTGGCGACTTCTTTCTCGGCCCGCTGACTTCTCGATGCCAAGAGGACATCGAGGAGGCGGCCGAGGCCATACTTGGCGTGCTTACCCGCATACTCGCGGGCCTTCGCCTCACCGTTTCTCCGGAGCGTCCTCCGAAGTTTCCCCTCGAAGAAGCGCTGATTGGCGCTCTCGGAGAAGAACCCCTTGTATTTCTGTCCGCGTCGCCCAGCCGAACTGGGCTTACCCTTGTTCGACTCTTGCTTGTTCGCCATTGTACTCCTCCCTGGCCCAGTCTATGAAGGGTCAGTGTTAATAGGATTATACTATAATATAGATGGCAGGTCAATAGCAAGGAATAACTTACCATTTTTGTATTAAAAAGGGGCCCCTTTGGGCCCCAGCCTTTTATCATGTGACTCGAATATTTCTCCGTGTAGACCAGGCACGCGTTTTTTCAAATTGGGCCATGGCCTTCATGCGACCCAGATCCTTGCGTCGTTGTATAGTAACAGTATCATAGGCTTCTAACAGCCACTGCAGATGGCTTTTGTAGAAAAGACGCTCTTCTCGGGCTATGCCGGATTCTTCATAGAAAGCTAAGATAGCTCTCAATAGCGACAAAGGGAATATGCCAATTTTGCCGATCTCATTCCTCTCTTCAATATTGAGGCTGGCAATCTCTTCTTCTGAATACGTGCTACTGTCAAGGTCAATGATATATGCGATACCATCGACCTGAAGATTATGGTCAAAAACCTGGCGGCTTCGGTTTGTGTCATGCATTAGAGTGGCAAGATTGGAACCATTAAAGCGTACTCCACCCATAAAGATGTGAAGGTGATTATCAATCCTAGTCCAGCCGAACTTAGGATTGAATTCGTGATCAGGTATTTCTCCTGCTGGGTGAAATTTATTCCATCTCATAATCCCAGCCCTATTCATCAGTATGAGCTTTCCTCGAACCAGCCTTTCTTCCAGATTGGGGACGACAAGACCAGTTTCCTTGTGAAGCTCTGTAATAACAGTGTCCGTCACTGTTGTATCTCTATCTGATGAAAACCCACCACCGGGGAGCCCCCATCCAGCCGACTTTCCATTTAGTCCTGTGCTGGCATTGATAGATTCCGGTTTCTCATCCGGATAGTTATAGACCATCAAGACACCTATTTCATCTTCTACGCCCTTGCCCTTAAATAATACGTTGTCTTTAATTAAAGGAACTATGAAGGCGGTGTGTGTTACCGCAATGGACTGACCCTTAAAATCAACCTGTGCTACTGGCGAGTCGTCTTTCATTAAGAACCTCCATGGCCATATTATTTCACATATTTTAAGTCTTGTCAATATTTCGATGAAATATAAAAGCTCCCCACTTGGGGAGCTGAACCATCATTAATTAATTAATTTCAATGTGTTTAAGACCAAACCCACGATGAATATGGGTGCCGGTGCGCAGATGTCTAATAGCTTTGGCTACGGCGATAAACGATGGCTCGTCGCAATGCTGGATGATCGTATGGGCCGGTCTCAATAAGCGCACACGTTCCACCAACGCCGGATGATAATCGTGAGCTGATAAATCGAAGTGTCTCACCTCGCATTTAACATTCACGACCACATCTCTGTTATCCACGAAGGAATAGAGCTTGATCGTATGGCCCTTCTCGAGATGGATAATCTTCTCAGTCGTTGAATCATTGAATACATGACCCGTAAAGATCAGGGCATTTTTATCATTATCTATGAAATGCCGGGCATATTCGGTGCTCCAGCCGCCATCCAAATTAGCTGATGGAACAATGATCGGAGAGAATTCATGACCGCATGGATCTGTGCCAGCCCATAAAGATTTTCGATGCTCGAAGCCAAGCCTGCCTTCTTCAATCAGCACAATCTTGCCTTGGGCAATTAATTCTTTGGCATTAGGTACTTCAAGGAGAAATAACTTACGGGCCATGCCGTCCAAATGTGGAACAAGACCAGCTTCCATCAAAATCAGAGCAACATTGGACGATCTGCCTTTGGCGAATGTCGGCAGGAGAACTCGGCCGCCACGATCTCTCACGTCGATAATGGTCTTGATGAGCTCCAGTTTGGTCAATTTACGACTGTGATTGATGGCCGTAACAATATCCATATCCAAGGGCATCATGTCTGGTACTCGCGTACCATTGGTGGCCTCGGTAATGAGAATTGGCGTTTTTTGTGAAGCCAGTATTTCTCGTAGAAATTCATCGCTAGGTACGAGCGTACCTTTAACGATTTCCTGATCATGTGCTGACGCATCACCGGTGATAATTACCGGATGATCATTAGGCGGATTAATAAAGATCGAAATTGCACCTAGGTCATGACCAATCGGATGAAATCCGAACAGCCAACCGGGGAATGCCTTATCCTCAAATATGGCGGGCAATTCAGCCTGTCCTAGAAGAATGAGTCTATCGTCTCCGAGCGATACGAAGTTTTGGATATCCAGTTCAGAAAAAACTGCATCGATTTCCGGATGCTCGTCACTTAGTTTATTGGAAATATTAAAGGCATCCCAGAGCATAATCAGACCAGTGTCATAGGCTTGACGTGTGATAATAACCAGAGCTTCGGGATGCTCGCGGATAAACCGTGGCAAGGAACCAATATGATCAGTATGGGAGTGAGTGATAATAATGAGGTCAATGTGTACACCTTCAAAATATCCACCCGAAGGACCGCGAGCAACATTGCTCCGGCCTAATTTTTCGAAAGAAATTCCGGCATCAATCAGAATATTCTTGCCATCAATTGACAGAAGGGTGCAGGACGCACCGATTCCACCAGTATCGTTGCTTCTATATATCACGTTTGCCCACCTCCATGGGCTGTCGGGATCTTCAATTGTCAAGGAGCTAGTTATATCGAGCGGGGAGTGCGATATAATCAGAGCCCAAACACTAACTATATTTAATCATAAAATTCAGTATTAGTCAAATAACGCTCGGTATGGTTGTTTTGAGAGTACGGCTGTCTTTTCTGCTGAAAAGCACCTCGTTCTCGGACCAGTCGTCCTGCGAAAGCCTCTCAAAACAACCATACCTC